>Ga0247804_10000004_pt1 | contig 224822 bp, 240 predicted proteins | sample UWRJL029104C1_FD_181142 | JGI IMG/M metagenome (GOLD analysis project Ga0247804, IMG submission 181142) | Plant litter microbial communities from Arlington Agricultural Research Station in Wisconsin, United States - UWRJ-L029-104C-1 | ecosystem: Environmental > Terrestrial > Plant litter >... | reverse complement strand
GCACTCAATAACGCTGCGGACGCGGATAAGTTTAAAGCTAAAATTATAAACACAACCGATAGATTACTACGAGCTGCCGGTGTTGAACCGCAAGATGGTAGCTTGGACCTAATTGCAAACAACTGGGCTAAAGCAACAGCCGACGAGAGTTATTTCGAAAATAGCTCAGGCAAGTCTCGTCAGGACGTGATATTTGCCACTCAAGAAGCAGTTAACGACGCATCGGGTAAAGAAGACAAAGTTGCTGTCACTAAGGAGCTTGAGGGTGAGCACAATGAATGGTATTTCGTTCTTAACTTAATTCCAGGCAAGACGTTTAGCCAGGCAAAATTACTTGAACTTCTTAAGGTGGATTTCCCAGACGTTGCGCCGAAAGACCTTCCGCAGGTATTCGTTGCTGATGCACCGCGCATTGTTGAATTGGCTAACGGTGCGGTAGATGAAGAGGATGTTTCTCTAGCGATCGCGGCAGGTGTTATGTACCAGGTTGCGGTGAAATCAGTTATTACCGACGGGTCACTGCCGGTTTTCGTATACAAGTAAGCTGCTTATTGAGTACTATCGCTCACGATTTTTTGAATCTTCGTAGCAAACAATCCCTTATCGAATCGCTTAGCTTTTCGATGCAAAGTAGCAGGCAAGAAATCGATCTTGTCTGCTTTCTTTATTGCCGCCACTAAGCTGTCGACGGTTTGGTCCTTGAATAGTACGCCCGTTTCACCATCTTGAACGATATCTAGAGCTCCGCCTTTAGCGTAGGCGATAACAGGGGTTCCGGCTGCTAAGGCTTCGGCGGCTGAAATGCCAAAGTCTTCTTCGTTAGGAAATAGGAAGGCTTTAGCAGATTGGGCTCGCTTTACTAACTCTTCATCGCTAACGCGGCCAGTGAAGGTAATGGTTGGCCCGGCAAGCTTCTTGAGACGCTCTGTGTCAGAACCGCTTCCTATAACGGTCAATTGCGCGCCTAGTTGGTTACAGGCTTCAATAGCTAGGTCAAAACGCTTGTAGGGCACATGTCTGCCCCATAATACATAGCCACTGCGATCGCCTTTGGGTGTAGGGGTGAATCGGTCAACGTCAACCGGCGGGTGAATGACAGTGCTGGCTTTGCCGTAATACTGTTTAATTCGCTCTTGAGTGACGGTTGAGTTGGCAATAAATACATCTATGCCTTCGATTGATTCGAGGTCTAGTTTTCGTTGTTGCTTTACAAGCAGTGGAACGAAGGGGCGAATGAAGGGGGTGAGTTTACCGAATTTAAACTCTTTGCGGAATTCTTCGTAGTGGCTCCAATAATAACGAATTGGGGTGTGAATGTAGGCAATATGGATTTGTCCTGGGCGGGTTTTACGCACAGCTTTAGCTTCGGCGCTTGAAGTGCTAATAATAATATCGAATTCCGACAGGTCAAGCTTGCGGAAGGCTTTGGCGCGTAGGGTTGGCCATAGGACATGCTTGTACCTTAACGATTTCGGTAAGGTTGTTTGTAGGTCGGTAGTGCGAACATCAATATGCTTGAAGGCTGGCATGTTTTCCGCATCATATACAGAGGTATAAATAGGCGCCTTGGGGAATAGTTTGTGAATTTCTAGTAGCAACGGTTCGGCGCCGCCCATGTTTGTTAGCCAATCAGTAACAAGGGCAATTTTTGGTGGTCTCGTTTTATCTAGCATAGGATAGCTATTATTATATCAGCATTGGGTCAGCTAAGGGTTTATGACGGTGCCGTTGTCAAACTTGTTGTTCGTCCAAGTGTTTCCATTGCTAGCCTGCCAGTAAGCAACTGGCCCATAGGCTCCAGAATTTGGGTAGTACTGGCGTGAGAAAATATTATTCTCGAATATAATACCGTTACCCGTACCTCCACCTAGGCCACCGTATACCGTATAGCCACCACCAGCGAGCCAGTTGTCGCGAACAATTAGACTCGACGGTGCGTCGGAGGTTCCGATTGTTAAGGCACTGGTCTGTCCAATAGCGTTCAGGACGGTATTGTGAATAATCGAAGTATTTGTTCGGCCATCGGAATTAACGCCGTCATTGTGCGCGCCTTCGAACGCACCTAGGTCGTGAATGTATGAATCAGTGAGTGATGAGTTGCTCCCCATAGTAACACCGTCAGGGCCGCCACTGACATCGACGCGGGTGACATGAAACGAGCCGCTATTGAGCGCGGCTAAAGGTGCCTGAGTATTTTCACCGCCAATGAACGTACTATCTTCAACTGTTGCGTTAGAGCCATATACGAGCAAGCCCCAATAATCACCTGTAGTTAACCGGATGTTTCGTATCGTGACATTATCTGCATCAATTGTCAGTCGACCTGAAAATTCAAGGTTCTCAATGACTGCACCATCCTGGGTGATGGTCGTAGTACTGGCGTCTGTGCGGGCTATACCAGGTAGTACCCCTGTGCAATTTTCGTCAGGATAGGCGGGCACGGGCGGGCAAGCCTGGGCGCCGCTGGTTGTGGCAGCTCCAAATTTTACGGCTTCTGTACTAGACGCGCTTGTGTCGTTGATTGTTGATGCCGAGCTAGAAACTGTTCCATTTTCGGCTTCTAGGCCAGAAGGGGCAGCATTAAGAAAGGATACGATGACAAATATGAAGGTTACAACGAGGACGGCCATTAATGACCACCGCAAGCCTGGCGACTCAACAAAACGACGCAGCGCTAAGGCTTTCTGTGCCTTTGTATAACTTTCCTTTCGATTAAAATCGTGTCCAGTCATGAATAAGTTAAATTATGCTGAGGATGAGTTTAAAAGTCAAGCGTTTTGAGATTGTGGTTTATTTAGCGCCTCGGCCTCGAACTACTATCCAAAAAGTTTTAAACAGAATTTTAATATCTAACCAGAAGGTCCAGTTTTGGGCGTAGAAAAGTTCGAGTTCAATTCGTTCTTCAAAGCTTAATTCACTGCGTCCAGAGACTTGCCACAAACCAGTCATTCCAGACTTTACACTGTGCAGTAGGGCGGTACGGCCTGGGGCCATTTTTACTTCTTGTGGCAGAATTGGGCGTGGTCCAACTAGGCTAATGTTTCCCATTAATACGTTATAAATTTGCGGTAGTTCATCGATAGACGTTGTTCGTAGCCAGGCGCCAAAGCGGGTGATACGTGGGTCGTTGGCAACTTTGTGGTGCTTTTCGTATTCTTTAGCGAGGTCTTCACGACCCATCTCTCGAAATTCATCAGCGGCGTCTTTTGTACCGTATTGGGCACCCATGCTGCGGAATTTAATCATACCAATTGGTTCGGAGAAGCGGCTTAGGCGCTTACTGATGTAAAAGGCGGGGCCTTTATCAATAAGTTTTTTCAGAACATAGATAACGAAAATAAATGGTGACAAAATAATCGCTAATAATAAACTAACAATGAAATCAAAGATTCGTTTAACAATTGCACCCCAGCCTACGAGAGGTGTTTGGTAGACGGTAATCATAGGGTAGCCAAGGAATACATCAACGGTATTTTTACCGGAGTAGAATTCAGATTCGCCCGGGATAAAGCTGTAATCGATATGATGTGTTTGCGCAGCCGAAAGGATTTTTTGGTTGCGTTCGGGTGTTTCGTACAAATCGGTTTGAATAATTGCTGATACGCCCAGTTCGTGGATTTGTTTCAAGGCTAGTTCGGGGCTTGAGAAATGTAATGCAGTAGATGAATCGGGTAAGAATCGCTTTGGTCCAGCAATCGCCACGACATCGTAGCCGCTGCGTTTGGTGTCGGATAAATTGAAGGCGATATCGCTGGTTGCACCGGATGAACCGATAAGGAGTACTCTTTTAATACCCTTGCCGTACCTAAAGCTAACATTACGAATTTGTCGTAAGACTTCACGTTCAATAACAATCAGGAAGAATGACGTAGCCAGAGCGTAGGCTGCCACCAGTCGGGCTGGAAATAGGTTTTTGTCGCTGACGTACTCGAAGCCAATAATAAGCAGGATACCAATGAACGAACCGACGGCAATTTTACTCCATTCAAGTAAACGGCGATTGTAGGTGCTTGGTTGGTATAGGCCAATAAGTCCAAAGACGGCAATCCAGGCTGGAACGATAAGCAAAAAGGCAAACATGTAGTCGTAGGCGTAAATGTTGTGTAGTAGTGGGCGAGGGTCGTACTGAACGCGAGCAACATAGGCGATAACGAACGCGATAACAAGCACCAACGCGTCAACAAGCATGAGAATGAGGCTGTAGAGTTTGGAATTCCGACGAGTCATAAGTGGTGCTATTATAGCATTTTCTGGGTTACACTAAGAGTTATGTTGAAGAAAGTCTATATTGGCCTTTTACTTATTATTTTTGGTGGAATCGTATTACACGCGCCGTTGTCTGTTGGCTTTGGCTCGCTTTTTCCAGATTATGACCTTCTGATTAAATCTTGGAAAGAGATTTTACTGGGTATTGCAACGTTGTTGCTGCCGGTTCTATTAACGCTTCATAAACGCTGGAATATCCTTAAAGAGCCATTATTTTTGTGCATTGCAGGCTTTGCGGCATTAAATATTGCCTTAATTCCCGTGTTTTTCACCGGTGCCGATGCTACGCTGGCCGGTATTTTAATTAACCTGCGTTACTTACTGTTCTTTGTGTTGGTATATGTAGCGCTGGCTTTATATCCGCAATACACCCGGTTATTTATAAAGGTGTTTGTTGCCGGTGCGCTCGTAGTGCTAGGGTTCGCAATTTTACAGCTCACTATTTTGCCAAATGATTTCTTAAAATACCTAGGGTATGGCGAAACGACCATTATGCCGTATTTGACGGTTGATCAAAATGAGGCCTTCGTTCGTATAAATAGTATGTTACGAGGACCAAACCCCCTTGGGGCCTATGCAATGGTTGTGCTGGTACTACTTTTGGCATTCTGGCTGAAAGCAAAGCGCGAAATTACAAAACGCGAACAGGTAGTTTTAGCTATTTTGGGTGTTGGTGGAATTGTGGCTTTATGGGCAAGTTATTCGCGAAGTGCCGCACTTGGTTTGGCCCTTGGGGCAGCATTGGTATTAGCGGCAACTGTCGGCAAAAGAATATCCAAAACGCTGTGGATTGTATTAGCGGTAGTCGCGCTGGCTGTGGGTGGAAGTCTAGTTGCGTTCAAGGACACCGATTTTGTCTCTAACGTTATTTTGCACGAAGACCCAAGTGAAGGGAATGGCGTAAACTCTAACGATGGCCACGCCGATTCGTTGGTTGATGGTACAAAACGGGTACTTGCTCAACCATTGGGTGGCGGAATTGGCAGCACTGGGTCGGCGTCGTTACTTACAGATTCGCCACTTATTATCGAAAACCAGTACTTATTTATCGCCCACGAGACTGGCTGGATAGGCCTAGGGCTATTTGGCGCGGTTACTTGGTTGCTGCTTTCAAAACTGTGGCGTGGCCGCAAGGATTGGTTTGTACTTGGGGTATTTGCCAGTGGTATTGCCCTAGCTGTCATTGGACTTATTCAACCCGTTTGGGTTGATGAAACGGTTGCCTTGATATGGTGGAGTTTGGCGGCTATTGCCTTGGTGCGCTCTCGAGGCTCTGATATACTTTTAGCAGATAATGACAACAAAAAATAAACGGCTTCGGTATCTTTCTATCTTTGTGCTTATTGCGGGTGTGCTTGCCTGTTCTACGTTTGGTTATTTAGCATACAAGGAAATGACAAAGGAGCCGGCAGTAACGGCGCCAATTGCCTCTGGCGCCGGTTCGGAGAACCTTGATGTTGCGAAGGAGGCTTCTGACGAAACGCCCGTTGCCGCAAATGCCGCCAGCACCTACCGGGTAGCTGCCGATGAGCCACGCATTCTGACGATTGCTTCATTAAATATTTCCGCACGCATTAAACCGATGGGTGTGAATTCAATTGGTGCTATTGCTGCACCGGTAAACATTTACGATAGCGGTTGGTACACAGGGAGCTCAAAACCAGGCACTATTGGTGCAGCATTTATTGATGGCCATGCCAGCGGGGCGACTCGCAAGGGCCTTTTTGCGTACATCGACACGCTAAAAAATGGCAACGAAGTGAGTATTGAGCGTGGCGATGGGCAAGTATTGAAGTATAAAGTGGTCCACACTGAAACGGTATCTAAAGACTCGGTTGATATGAGTAAGGTTTTGCGAACATATGACGGCGCTAGGGAAGGCTTGAACCTCATGACCTGTACTGGAGCATGGATTGAAAATGAACGAACTTACGATAAGCGGGCGATCGTTTATACAGAAAGGGTTTCATAATGACGGAACGTTCAACAAAACGACAAAAAGAATTACTCGATTTTGTCGATATCTTTATTCGCGAGCATGGCTATGGCCCGAGCTACCGTGAGGTTATGACGGCGCTGGGATATAAATCTGTTTCGACAGTGGCTATTCATATTAACGGACTTATTGAAAAGGGCTATTTGCGAAAGCGCGATAATTCTGCCCGCTCGCTTGAGGTTGTTTCGGCTGAATACGGTAACGGAGCTGGTCCAAGTGTTGCGGTGGTTGGGCCAAAGACTGCTGCTAAAGAAAAATGGTTGGTGGATGCGGTCCGTGAACGGTTTGATGCCTATAAACAAACTTCCAATGCGACGACACTTGATGAATTATATGTACTTATCGGGTCTTTAAAAGTGCTGGGTTTCGAGGGTGCGTATCAATCGATGCGTTCCGAGCTGGCCGAACTGATAAAGCACTAGTATAATAGTCGACATGCTAAGGGAAAAATTTACCGCCACAAAATCGTGGGCTGCTCGCCACCCTCGACGCTTTGTTGTGTCTATCGTCGGTTCTGTTTTAGGACTTATTATTTTGGTGCAACTTTTCTACCCTGCGGGAACGCTGGTTCCGTTTAGTTCTGTTGAAGGTATTAGCCTTGGCGGATCATCAAAAGTGGATGCTATTAAGACCCTAGATGAAAAGTTTAATACCTCTAAAATTGCAGTCTATATAAATAGTTCTGATTCAGCTTTTCTCAAAGCGACCCCTGGCGATGTCGGCATCTCGAGTTCAAATGAACAGCGAGTGCAGGCGATGAACTATCCCTGGTATCTCCGCTTTGTGCCAAGCTCACTGTTTTGGGCGCATATTTTTAGCAACGACGTACCGGCGCTTGAGTATCAACGAAATGAGGCTAAGTTAATTGCTTTTATGACTACGACATTCGGTGATACTTGCCACCTGGATGTTCGTAATGCCACTGTTGAGGTAAAGAACACGACCATACAGGCGGTTGAGGCTTTCTCGGGTGGCGATTGTGATACTGAAGAGGTAACAGACAAATTATTATCCGTAAAACCAACCACTCAGGGGGCAAAAGTGACTATTTCTGGTGATGAAATTAAACCAACTATCTCCACTAAAGAAGCCGAAGAGCTAGCTGTCCATGTGGGTGAGGTTATCAAAGACGGTATTGCTATTAATGATGGCAAAGACAAACACAAGGTTCCCAAGGAAATACTTCGCACTTGGCTTGATTTTGCCGTAGTGGATGGCAAGTTGGATTATTTGTTTAACGCTGAACGCTCCGCAAGTTATTTGGGTGAACGAATTGCTTCTGTTGTCGAGAAGGAAACTGGCGAATCGGTTGTGACACTGCGCGACTTTGCCGAAGTAAGCCGCGATGCTGGACAGAGTGGTGTAGTATTTAACCAAGCCAAGATGCTAAGCAGCATTAAGACCTCGCTCGAAAAGGGCGAAGACGTTGTTGCGGTAGAAGTAGATACTATTGAACCAACCGTGAAGTACGTACGTACCTATAGCCCGAATGACGCCGCCCTAAACGCTTTGTTGAAAGAATATGCCAATACGCACGCGGGCACGTATGGCGTAAGCTTACGCGAGCTCTCGGGCCAGCGTCGCAATGCAAGCTACCGTGCAAGTACTCAATACACGACAGCTAGTACCTATAAGCTGTTTGTAGCCTACAGCACATTGCTGCGGGTTGAATCTGGCCAGTGGCACTGGAGCGATCCTATTAATGGTGGACGAAATCTCACGCAGTGCTTTGAGGACATGATTCAATTATCTGATAACGAATGCGCGGTGGCGTTATTGAAAAAGGTGACGACTAAAAGCCTTACCGAGGAAGCGCACGCAATTGGGGCGGTGAATACCTCGTTTATGGTATCCAACAGCATTAAATCGACCGCCGAAGACGAATCGTTATTATTATCACTGCTAGAAAGCGGGCAGATTTTAAGCCAACAATCTAGCCGCGATGTGTGGATTGCTTCTATGAAAAAGAATGTTTACCGCCAAGGCATCCCGAAGGGGATTACATCCGCAGTGGTTGCTGATAAGGTTGGCTTCCTTGACGCCTGGCTACATGATGCATCTATCGTATATAGCCCAAAGGGTACCTATGTTTTGATCATTATGACCGAAAACGCTTCGTGGGCTAACATTGCCGAACTGGCTGGCCAAATAGAAACGCTACGTACCAAATAGTACGTAGCGTTCATTTTTAAAAGCTAGTTAAGAACTAAACTTTTTTGTCGTCACTTACGTCGACAGTTGTTTTCTTGTCCTTAGAATCATCTTTTAGACCATTGCGAAGTTCTTTCGCAGATGAGCCGATGTTACGTGCTAACTTTGGAAGTTGTGAACCACCGAAGATAACAAGGATAACAATAAGAATGATAATGAGTTCTGGTGCGCCTAATCCGAACATATGTGTACTCCCTAATAAATAGATAAACTGACTACATCAATGGTAGCGTGCAATTGCGATTATGGCAAGAGGAACTGATAAATTACTGATTAGTTTGGCGGCCACCGTAAGCAGAGGCACCGTAACCGAGGCTACTAGGACGCTTTGCTGTTGATGAAGATGTTGATTTTACAACGCTATTTACTGCTTGAGTTACGCCAGTTGCGGCAACGAGCCCAATACCGACTGCTTTTAAGAAGTCCTTGCGGTCTAACTCTATTGATAGAATACGCGCGATGCTTTGTTTGATCATTTTTAAAGCCTTTTAAATTTAAATTAATATTTTTTTATTTTAAATTGGTTATGAATCTAGATTATGCTTTGTTGAATAAAATGTCAACAAAATTGAAAAAGCTATTGCTTTGTGGTATTTCTGGTATTATATAAAGTATAGACATAAAGGAATATTATTTTGCTAGAAAATCAATACACCTACAAATACATCGCTCAAGCTACTGGCAACCCGAACGCATACGGGACCGATGGCTACGGCGCAAACGAGTACAGCTGTGCCGCTGAAGACCAACTCTGTCTTACTGGTGGTCCATCTGCCCCAAACACTGGCTTCTTCGCCTCATCTAACCCAATGATGCTTAGCGGCGTCTTTATTGGTGCTGCGATTGTTGTCGCGGTTATCGTTTATGCTGTCTTACGAAAAATCAAGAAGACGGCTTAGGTAGTTTAGATACATGGGACTGTTTGATTTATTTAGCGAAATTATACCCGAGCTTAAAGACTTAGGGAATGAAATTCAGGGTATTAAAGATGAATTTATTTCATCTGTAGTTGACCCTTCTGGTGAGTTACGCGATGTTGTAAATGGAATCGCAAGTGATTTTACCGGTCAAGGCGGCGTCACTCCATCTGTTGACCCTGGCGCAGTAACCGACGCTGTTTCTTCTGCTACGTCTATCCCAATCTCTGAAATAAACAAATAATTCTTAGCTTTGTGGCCGTAATGGACGGTATGTACCCATGCCATCGATTGTAAAATTACGCTGGGCAGGTGAAACTGGCCGACTAACAACCCGTTTGACGGGTTGTTCTTGTGTTCGAGCAGGTGGAACAGTCACTTTGTGGTGCGTTGGCCGAATAAAGCCATCGATTGAAACGGCGTGAACCGGTTTTACTTGAGCAGGCTGAGCTACAGGTTGGAGAGTAGGACGCTGGCTGTGTATAGGCGTAGGTGCTTTATAACCCTCTGGTTTTGAAGCCGGTGCTGAAACTAAGCCGTGCTTTTTGCTCAGTCGCTGAGTAGCCAGTTCTTTTTTGCGCAGTCGCTTCTCGGCGCGGCGTTTTCGATAGATTGAACTAAGGATAATAAAGACACCAATTTGGTACACGACAACAACTGGCCCGGCAATAATAGTTTGGTTAATAGGGTCGGGGGTCGGGGTAATGATAGCCGCAACGATGAAGCTAATGACAATTACCCATTTTTCAGATTGCATCAAACCACCTGGTGTAAACGGTTTAATTGAGTTGATAAGTAGCAGAAGTAGTGGAATTTGGAAAACAATACCAATACCGATGGTGTAGGCGATAACAAAGTTAAGGTAAGAATCGGCAGTAAGTGAGGCATTAATAAACTGATCCGCAAAACCATATAGGAAAATAAGTGCATTTGGAACAGCTACGAAATACCCGAAAGCCATACCCGAAAGTAGTAGTAAGAACGAACCGATAATGAGCATCGAAGATTTCTTCTGGGCCGTATCTGGAAGTGCGGGCCGAATAAATGCGTACAGCTGTTGAATAAGAATTGGAAATGCCAAGGCGACACCAGAATAAATAGACACCATAAAGATAAAGCTAAACCCACCCGCCGGGTTGAGGTAAATAAGCTTCTCACCCTTCAGGGGTGAAAGAACAGCATCGATAACCGGCCCTTGAAAGGCATACGCCAAGCTAGCGCCGATAATAAAAAAGATCGCAACAATAAACGCCCGCATCCGGAGCTCTTTCAAATGTTGACTAGCTGCAACCTTACTCATACCGTGTATATATAATTTCTTATATTTCCTTCTCTATAATAGTAGTGCTTTTAAGAAGAACTTACTATTGTCAAACTTACTACAATATCCACACCTGCACCACCCCGCGCCCACCGTAACGCCGTTAAGCCATTGACTCTATAATGGAGGTCAAGGTATAATACCCCTTGTATTCCGACGTAGCTCAATGGTGGAGCAAGAAGCTGTTAACTTCGAGGTTGCTGGTTCGAGTCCAGCCGTCGGAGCCATAGAAAAAGCCTTAGACCTTATGGTCTGGGGCTTTTTCTTATTGTTGGAGGATTGATTCGGATCAGCAACCGCAGCGCGAAGCGATGCTTGGTTGCGGTTCGATAGCGAGGAGCAAGACAGAAAAGTTTACTTTTATGGATGCGACGATGGTACGGAGTTGTCCAGCCGTCGGAGCCGAGTGATTATTACAATGGGCATAGATAGGTCGTTTACCGGAATCTTTTGCCGAGTGGCTTTCTTGAAGCTCAACGACAACATTAAGGCCTTCACGCTCCGCCAGCTCGCGCATTTCATCTAGCTGAGAACCGATACTCATGGCTTGTTTTTCGTCTGATTCGGACGACTTACGAGCGTACAGGCAGTACTTGAGGTGTTGGGGTGTTTCGTCCACGGCACTAACATACTGCCAGGATGTAAGTAAGTCTACCTAGATTCTAAAGATATTTTGGAAATACTCGAGTGAAGTTATCTGCTGTATCTACAAGCCATTGGATTAGCTGAACAGAGTCTGTTTCGTCGAGAAAATCGCCATCACGAGCAACTATGATCCGACTAGCTTTACGTCCTGGTAGTTCTTGCCATTCCAATGCGAAACCAAGCTTTGATTCAATATCGTCCTTTTTGGCAAGCAATCTATGAAAAAGATCTTTATTATCGGGAATATACACGGCCATTGCAACTTGTAATTCTTTTGAGTTCAAAGTTGCGCTTAGGTGTGCTTGTGAAGAGCCAATGCGTATATTTTGCCAATGTTGTGGACGCGGAGCATGCCAGCTTTTTACATATTTCGCGCTATCTTTACCATATTCGGTCATGCGTTCAAAGAAGGCTTGTTGTTGAAGCTTTAAATCACTGAAGCTGTTGCCGGATGCGCTTTGCTTGACCGTCTTAGCCCAGTCGTTCGGCTTAGCTATTATATTAAACCGAGGCGCAGGTTTAGAGTCGCCAATTTTCCAGGCCTCGATTTGAAGTAGAAAAAAGTTTGCGTTCTCAGTAGTATTTTCGTTTAGCCAGTTAATTGCTTGTTCGTGTTCTTCGCGAGCCCTTTCTACGACCCAGACAATAACCTCAGCCTGTAGGCCGGAAGCGTAGGTGATGATCTTGCCTAAATGATCATGGTTTGTCGGCTCGAGTTGGTTTTCTATAACAATCTTCCGACCATTCTCATCTTCAGCAAGGATATCGACATGAAACTGTCCTACGCCGACTTCTGTCTGGGTGTTGATAATATCGACACTAATCGCATCACTCAGATGATCAATATTTTCCGGTAATGCCAACCACTGAGTGAAATCTAGTGCTTCATGCTTCCAGACTTCTCTCAGTGGTATTTGTACTAATCTACTAAGTTCAATCATGATCTTTATTATAATACAAACTACACTACGAGCTCTATGCGGCCGAATACTCTAGCTTTAATCGATTGGTAGGTCTGGTCGTTATAACCTCCGACGTGCCACTCGCGTATTTTATTAACGGAGGCCGCATCGTTCCCTAGGTAGTGATGGCCATCTTTATAATTATAGATAGTAGCAACTCCGTGCGGTGTACTAACTACCCATTCGACATTTGTTTTTGTATCGGTGATGTTACTTTCGAATGGTTCGCCGAAGGTGCTTACTAGTTGATCGTAGCGTGCATGTAAGTAACCCCGCTATTAGGCATTGTAATTCTTGCAGCCATAACTATTAGTAAGAAGCTTTAAGGTTACTCTTAATACCACTCTTAAGCTATACTGTTATGTAATATGGCATCAAAACTCCAAAGTGAATTTAAACGAATCGACAACATACTTTATGAAGATGCGGGTACAAATGGCGCTAATGACTATATGTCGCAAATGTCATGGATACTATTTCTTAAATACCTAGACGACCTCGAAGATATTCGCGAGCAAGAAGCTGTATTCTCTGGAAAAGCTTACGAGCCGTTATTTAAAGATGAATTTCAGTGGGATAATTGGGCAGCGCAAAAACTTACCAATGGTTCACCGGACTTAAACGCTCGAGTCACAGGTGAAGACTTAACTGAATTCGTAAACTTAAAATTATTCCCTTATCTTAAACAGTTCAAAGATACTACTCAAGATCCAAAGTCACTACTTTATAAAATTGGTGAGATATTTGGCGAAGTCGGTAACAAGATCCAGAGTGGTCGCAATCTCCGTGAAGTTATCGATATCATCGATAAACTAGAGTTCAAAACTCAAGATGAATTAGATGACCTTTCAGCATTATACGAAGACCGCCTTAAGCTTATGGGTGGAGCGGGCAGGAGTGGTGAGTATTACACCCCCCGCCCATTGATACAGGCCATGATTCAGGCTGTTGATCCTAAGCTCGGTAAAACCATATACGACGGTGCCGCTGGTTCGGCTGGGTTTTTAACCGAAGCCTATGCGTATCTTCGTGAGAAAACTAATACTCCTACAGAATTAAAATTCCTTAAAGAGAGTACTTTTTTTGGGAAGAATAAAAAACCAGAGCCGTATCTCTTAGGTACTATGAACATGATCCTTCACGGTATCGAGTCACCAAATATGATTCATGCCAATACACTGACCGAAGACACGCATGACATTCAAGAAAAAGATCGTTACGATTATATTCTAGCAAATCCACCATTTGGTGGAAATGAGCACCCTGAGATTCAACGCAATTTTGATATCAAAACACGTGAAACAGCAAACCTGTTCTTGCAACACTTCATGAAAAAACTGCGCGTTGGTGGCGAAGCTGCAATTGTTATCAAGAATACATTCCTTACCAATGAACCTAACGGAGCAAGTGGTAATATTCGCCGGCAACTTTTGGAAAATTTTAATCTACATACGATACTTGATCTTCCTGGTGGTGTCTTTAGTGCAACGGGGTCAACTGGAGTAAAGACAGTGGTACTATTCTTTCGCAAAGGTGAACCAACGAAAGATATTCTTTACTATCAATTAAATATAGAGAGGAGCCTTGGAAAAACAGCACCATTGAATAATGATGACATGGTAGATTTCCTTAAAAGATACCAGAGTCGTGAGTCTAGTGACAACAGCTGGACGGTGCCGATCGAGCACGTCGATACGACCACGCTTGATTTGGGTGTGCGGAATCCGAATGTGGTTGAGGTGGAGGAGCTGAAGGCCCCAAGAGAGATCTTGACGGATATCAAGAGGATTGATATTGAGATTGCTAATATTTTGTCTGAAATTCAGGTTTAGCTATGGTTAAACTTGGGGATGTACTGCTGAAAACCTCTACCATAAAATGGTCTTATGTAGAGTCTGACATTTCATTTCAATACATTGATTTAACCTCTGTGAGTAGATTCACCCATAAAATCACTGAAACAAATTCAATTAATTCTGATAATGCACCTAGCAGGGCTCAAAAGATTATTCGTACAGGGGATGTTTTATTCGGCACCACGCGTCCAACTCTCAATAGGTTTTGTGTAGTTGAAGATACTTACAACGGACAAATCGCAAGTACGGGTCTTTGTGTTCTTCGCGCCAACGACGAAAAGATATTACCTAAATATATTTATTACATACTAACAACGCCACGCTTTGTGAGCTACGTTGAAGAAAAGCAGCGTGGAACAAGTTACCCCGCTGTTACTGACAGCGACGTTAAGGGCTTCGAACTTGATTTACCTCCACTCAATGAACAGCAACGAATTGTAGCAAAACTTGATGCTGCTTTTGAGAAAATTGATAGAGCGATTGAGATGAACGTGATTAATGCACAAAATTCCGAGCTGTTATTTACAAATTCCCTCGAGGACATTTTCAGTATCTATAACACCGTCCACTGGCAATCTCGCGCAGTATCGGATCTAGGCAGGGTGCAGACTGGTACAACTCCAAAGACATCGGAAAAAGCTAACTACGGTAACTATATTCCTTTTATCAAGCCTGGCGACTATATGAATGATGGTACATTAAATTATCAACACGATGGACTATCCGAGAAAGGCCTTCGCTCTGGCCGATTAATTCCAGCGAACTCAGTACTTATGGTGTGCATAGGAGCAACGATTACTAAGGTGGGATACAGCGATAGAGAAGTGTCATGTAATCAACAGATAAATGCAGTTTCATTGGATGATGAATTAATGTCTAAATTTGTGTATTATCAAATGAAAACTAGTAGCTTCAAATCAAAAATCTTGAATGAAGCTCCCAAGACTACTTTACCGATAATAAATAAAGGGAAGTGGAGTAAGTTAATGCTTAAGATTCCCCCTAAAGATGAAGTTGATAACATTGTTGCTAGTCTTTCTGTGCTCTCAGACAAATCCGTTAGCTTACGGAAATTATATTCATTTAAATCCGTACAGCTAAAATTACTTAAGACTTCAATGCTACATGAGGCATTCTCGGAAAGTGCTGTAAAATAGACCCATGAACGAAGCCACGACACGCCGTGAATTAATTGACCCTCAAATACGTGACGCCAATTGGGGCATGAACGAGACAGTTGGCTCACAGGTAGTTGCCGAGTATGTATTTACAGATGGTCGCCTTATTGGTGCAGGCCAAAGAGGTAGCCACAAGAAAGCTGATTATGTTCTTACGTACAAAAATCAAAAGCTTGCAATTATCGAAGCTAAGTCGGAAGATAAAGAAATTACCGACGGACTAGAACAGGTAAAGGGTTACGCTCAAGTTCTCAATACTCGTTATGTCTACAGTACGAACGGTCACGGCATCTACTTCTTCGACATGAAGACAGGTCGGGGTGAACAGGTTAATGAATACCACACCCCAGATGAGTTATTTAGAATGACTTTTGACGAGTTGAGCGAAGTGCAAAAGACGGTTTTGACCGAGCCGTTTCAGCGTAGTAAATTCAGCCCTCGCTATTATCAAGAAAACGCCGTTAACAAGGCTGTTGAGGCAATCTCCGCAGGTGAAAAACGTGTTCTTTTGACACTCGCAACCGGCACAGGTAAAACAACTATTGCATTCCAAACAGTTTGGAAGTTATACCAAGCGCGCTGGAACAAGCGTGGTGACGAGCGACGTCCCCGAATTCTTTTCCTCGCTGACCGCAATGTCCTTGTTGAGCAGGCGATGGGTGACTTTAACCCACTCGAGAATGAGATTGTGCGCATTAATGGCGATGCCGTGCGAAAAGCTGGAAAGATTCCAACAAACGGAAATATCTTCTTCAGTATCTATCAAGCGATGACTGGCGGTCCTACTGAAAACCCTTATTACAGTGATTATCCTGAAGATTTCTTTGACCTTATCGTGATTGATGAATGTCACCGTGGTGGTGCAGGCAATGAAAGCAATTGGCGTGCTGTTCTCAATCACTTCACTGGTGCGACCCACCTCGGTCTTACCGCTACACCAAAGCGAGATGATAACGTCGATACCTATGCTTACTTCGGTAACCCTAAGTACACCTATTCATTAAAAGACGGTATTGAGGACGGATTCCTTACACCCTTCAAAGTGAAGCGCATTACGACGACCATGGATCGCTACGTGTTCAATCCTAAAGACGTGGTCGAAAGCGGCGAAGTTGAAGCCGACCGTGAATATACACTCAGTGATTTTAACAATAAGATTTATCTACCTGAGCGTGAAGAGAAGATGGTCCAGATTATGCTCGAGCAGATTAATCCGAACCAAAAGACTATTATCTTCTGTAATGATGAAAAGCACGCCGCTATGATACGAGACGCAGTGAATAAATACAAACCAGAGGGTACTCTGGGTGATAACGCCAATTATTGCGTGCGTATTACTGCCAGTGAAGGCGAAGTGGGTGATCGGTATCTTCGCGAGTTCCGTGATAACGAACGCCAGATCCCTACGATCGTCACAACAAGTCGCAAGCTTTCGACGGGAGTCGATGCTCGCAACGTTCGTTTCGTGGTATTAATGCGCAATGTCGGCAGTATGATTGAGTTCAAGCAAATCATTGGCCGCGGCACGCGTATTTATGACGGTAAAGATTATTTCACGATAGTAGATTTTTATGGAAATGACACCAAGTTTCAAGATCCAGAGTGGGATGGTGAACCCGCAGAAGTTGAAGAACCTGGCCCTATTCATGTTCCCTTGCCACCAAGCGGAAAGTCTGAATCACCGGGAGAACCTTTGCCGCCGAATGGTGGAATTATTGTCGATCCACCAATACCTCCAAAGCCGGCAAAAATTAAAACCGTAGTACGTTTAGGGGATGGTAAAAATAGAGAAATCAAGTACTCTGTGGATACTCAGTTCTATATGGACGGGAAGCCTGTTGGTCCGGCAGAATTTCTAGAACTCCTATTTGGTAAACTGCCTGAATTTTATTCATCAGAAGAAGATTTGCAGAAACAATGGTCAGATCCTCGCACAAGAAAAACACTTCTTATAGGACTAGCAGAGAGGGGCTTTGACGAAGAGAAGCTTGAGAAACTTAAAGAATTAATTGATGCAGAAGATAGCGATGTTTATGATGTATTACGTTATATTTCTTATGCTAAAGAGGCAATGACTCGCTATGAACGATCTGCTATCATTCGTGATTATTATCTTGAGCAACTAAACGAAGGCGAACGTGACTTTGTATCATTCGTACTTGATACTTATGATAAATCTGGTGAAAATGAGCTTTCTATGGAAAACCTTCGTGGGCTTGTGCAGCTTAAGTATCGTACAATGCCGGATGCCGTTAGAGAATTGGGTTCGCCTCAAGAAATTGTAGAGGATTATCTAGGGATGCAATACGAGCTTTATAATGGAGTGCGCTAAGGAATCGGAGATATAGTATGTCATGGGAGAAAAACGATTACCAAAATAGTAACACCTTGTTCAATACCGATAGGTACTATGACCCTCAAACGCCAGATAATGTATTAAGGCTATTGAAGTCGATCACGAACTCACAATCAATCTTTGTTCCCTTCACAACAAAAACTCATTTCATCGAGAGTCTGGCGGATAAATCTGACGTTTTTGTAACCAAGGACGGAACTAATTTAGCACCTGAACTCTTAATGCGTATGTCTAACTCGAAAAATGTTTCATTAGTTAATGGCGTGAATGAAGTTCCGGATTCTCATATTGTTCTTGATCCACCTTTCGGTTTGCGATCCAAAGAGCTGAAGTACGGCTTGCGTGACGAGGGCCTGATTCATTTTACTGAAGCATTATCAAAACTAGGAGTTGATAAGTATGCGATGATAACAACACCAATTGGAGTTACCTTCAGACTACCAGAGCTCCGGTGGCTCATTGCACTGCGGGAGAAGGGTATTTATCTGCAGAGTTTGGTTCAGTTACCAGCTGGAACATATAACGGCACGGGAATTGGAGTGGTCCTATTAATTTTTAGCCGCCAGGTTAATGATAAATATTTATCTGTTGAGCTTAAAGATGATAACGCAGATCCATCCATCGAACGCATAAAAGGCTGGCTACAACGTTCAGAAAAATCTCAAAACGATACGGGTTTAGTTGTGTATGAACCAGGAAAGGCCTTGCAGACTTCTGAAAAGATTCGTCGTACTAATATGCTTTCAAAAACATATGCAAAGCAAGGATTTCCAGTCATCAACATTCTTGAAGGCTCTAGGGTCACTTCAATAAGAGGTAACGATCGCTATACCGACGAAGTAAATACTATTTACTTACCGAACATCGGTTTGTCAAACGTAGTTACTACCACATCTGATATGACTATGAAGAACCAATCTAATTATTTTCAAATCACTCTGACTGATCGCTCCGATGCTGAATACATTGCTCGGCTATTAAATACAAATGTCGGCAAAACAGCAAGAGAAGATTTCATGAGTGGATCATTTATATCACGAATAAATCTTGCATCAATAAAAGACGGCGAGTTCTATCTGCCCGTGCCACCACCGGCTGAACAAAGAAAAATATCAGCTCTTAACAACAGGATAGAAACCAGTATCAATCAACTCCGAAGTATGCAGGAAGACCTAGACAACCATCCCAAGAAACTGCGAGATATAAAAACAAGCTATGGTCAAATGATTCAAGGAGATAATAACGCATGGGTCGAGCTGCTCCCTGCACATTTGTCGATAATGCTGAAAAAATACTACGTTGCTCCTAAGCCAGAACAATATAAAAGGCTACTTGAATTTTTTGAGGCACTTAATCATTTATTTGCAGCCATATACTTCAGTTTTCTTAAAAACTCTCCTAGTGATAAGTTGTGGGAATCATTCAAACACTATAATACCGACCTAGACTTAAACCGTGTATTTAATCAGTCTAATTTCGGTTCTTGGTATAAGTTTATGTCCGTATCGGGCAACTACATTAGGGCCGCAAGAGCTGTAACGTCTGATAACTTATATCCTAATAAAACAACTATAGATCAAGCAATGGACATCACTAGTCCTCAACTAGTCCTCGACATTATAAATACGATGATTAGCACTGTTACTAAAATCGCTCAGGAAGAAAGAAACAAAGATGCGCATAGTTTCGACTCAAAGCAGAATGCGGAGCAATTACAAAAACTTTTGAATGATATCCAGCCGAAGCTAGTTTCGATATTTAGTCACTATAAGCTAATCAGCTTCAAGCAGGCGTTAGCGGGGGAGGGTGAGCTACGCCCGTATATCATAAATATACTGCATGGAACGAGCACCGTATTTCAAACTACTGAAGTAGAATTTGATCAAGGAATAAACGACAGAGATATTTACCTGTACGAAGAAGATACGATTCGCGTACTGAAGATGCAGCCAATTTTAAGACTAATGGGTACACCTCCAACCGTGAAAAATACAGTTTATTATTTTGATAAGAAAGTTGGAGACGAATCAGTGTATAAAGCATATTTAGATGCGGGTGAAGCTGAAGTTCGTATCGCGGATAGCGGCATAGAATACTAGTCATAAAAATTATGAATGAAGTTGAATTATTGATGTGGTATTCTTGCGGTAATGGCAAAAATCATAGGGTCTATACATGACAGATAAAACTAATTGGTACATGGAGGACGAGTCGATTAGAAGATTAATAGACTCTGCTTCTAGTCCGTGGGATGAATACAGGTTGCATCCAGGTCAAGTAGCTCTGCAAAAATGGGCTGATGTGAAAGATTTCTATCAGGGAGTTGTAATCGCTAATGAGATTATTTTGCTTAATTATCTGAAGGCGCCAATTGAAAGCGGAAAAATTCGCAAAAGATTAATCAAGTCAGCGGGTGAATCACAATATCGCGTTGAAGCTACCCGCAGGCTGTACAACTATCTATCGAGTATTGCATCACTTGCTGATCATACGAGAAACTTACTAAAAAGTTACGAGGGGCAGGAGTTTGCAGTTGAGTACGCAACAAGATTACGGTTGGTAACTGGATTGAAAGAATTTGCATTCTTAAAAGATTTACGTAATTATGCGGCGCACTACCAAATCCCTCCAATAGGCTATATTGTTGGCACCAGCAATTTGATTGATAGCGATGTAGCGTTTCTGCCACTGATATACACTGGGGATTTGTTTGATTACGACGGGTGGTCAACTGGGTCTAAGCGGTATATGAAAGAGAACTTCCCAAATATTGAGCTAATAAAACTGGTGAGTGTGTATGCTCAATCTATAAATGACCTTTATGAATGGTTATTCGAGCAATTTGGTAAACTTCACGGGAATGACTTAGAAGACTCAGAAATACTGAAACACAAGATTATAAATAACCAGGTGCCAAATCAAGAAGGCACGCCAGGGCCTGTTTCGTAGTAATATTCTTTTCTCTGGTAAGATTGACAAAATACTGTTGACATGCTATTGTATTATTAATACATCCAACCAAACACAAACAAAAAACGTTCTCCATGACTCGTTCTAACAATCAAGAAACTACACCTGTATCATCTCCGGAAAGGCCGCGGAATTTTCAAGATCGCATTAAAAAAATCGGCGCTGTTGCCCTTGGTAGATTAGGGTCGAATATGAATTTGTTCAAGCCAAAAGATCTCTATGCTGAGCGTTTGAGAGATATTGGATTTGCAAAAGAAGCACCGACGCTGACGGCGCAGCTTGAAACCAAACAGAGTCGCACAAATCTTGTCGAGTCGAACGCTTCATATGCGGTCAACGTCTTGCAAGACTTAGAGGTAGCTAAAGAAGCTCAGGTAATGACGGAGGGCGAAGCATTGACGGGACTAGCGGACTTTTTAGTTGCCGCATCGGCCACTGAAGCACTTGGCGAAGAAACTAATATTATCGCCGACGAAATGCTCGAGAAGCTAGCGTTTATCGGAGAAACTGAGATGACAGAGGCAACCAAAGGGCTCGCTGCTTATTTTAAACAGACGCTCGATTCCGATAAGAACACCCAGCTACTGTTTCAAATCATAGATACCGCTGCTGGCGCCGGTTTGGACGGTCGAAGCACCAAGAGTGCCGGTCGTGTTATGCAAAAAGTGCTCGATAATTTCTCGGAAAAAGAGATAGACGAATACGGCAATAGAATAATCTTCGACATACATAAAGCTGATCCTGACATGAACACTAAGGCGATTATTTTGGACGACTGGACCATCAGCGGCACCCAGATGCGACAAATGTATAGTAATTTTTCCAGGTACGGGTATGAACACATTAATGAAGTTGAAGCCTGTTTGGTCGTTGCTCCAGCTGAACTGATTGAAAAGGGGCTACAAGTCCACAAGGGTCGCATTCCAGTGAAGGCGTTTTATGAGGCCGCCACTGCTGAACACCAATATGTATTCGAAGAAAGGGTTTTGAAGAGTGATATTTACCCAGGCTACGTTACTGGCGCTCATTCCTCGCCAGACTTTAATTTCGATTACTTTATTGGAAAACTCGTCAAATCGGCGACAGAAAAAGTCGCTCAAGGCGAACCTGTGCCTGATGTGCTTTTGAAAATGCCACCACTGGCACAGGTAACCCGCAGCTCCCGCATAAGTGAAAACATACATCCAAGGCTAGAACAAATTAATCGAATAAATGGTGCATCGTATTATGATGAGACGGGACGTATGATTTTTCAAAGATAGCCCACTCTACTTAAAGAGTGGGCTACAAGATAATTCAGCGATCTATCTAATAGATAAAGCTACCGAATGCACCTGGCTGTACAGTTCGTTGGTTGTAATTACCAGCTTTGTAGTTCCAACCCATTTCAGAAACGACATAACTGCCATCGCCGTTAACACTCTCAACGTAGGCAACGTGTCCGTCCATGACGGCAACTGCACCTGGTTGTGGAGTAGAGCCGGTAGACTTACCTGCGGCTTGGGCAGAGCCTATCCAGTTGTAACCAGCGTTACCGTAGATTGCAACATCTGGGCGCTTAGAGTGCACGTAGTCGGTACACCACATGCCGTTACCAACATAGTAACTACTAGAGTTAGCGGGTGCGCTTGAATATTTCTTAGTAGTATAGGTAGTATTTGCCGCTGGCGTTGCTGCTGCCGTAGCTACCGGAGCGAGTTGCGAGAAGCGATCTTCAAGTTCCTTCTCTGGTGCAGGGATGGTAATCTGATTACCAACATCGATTACATCCGGGTTAGCGATTCCCGGGTTTGCATTAAACAAACGAACGTAGGTAGTGTTGTATGCGGTAGCGATAGACTGAAGAGTATCGCCCTTTTGTACCGTAATAACTTCCTCGGCCTTTACTTCTGGCTCAGCAGTTTTTACCTCTTCTTTTGGTTTTGTTGCCGCTGCTGTCACTTGCGGCTTTGTTTCTGTTTTATCACTTGTTGCAACGGTGGGGGCGCCGTTTCCAAGCATTAGCGTAGCCACGACGCCAAGCGTCGCAAAAATTAATTTTGGTTCCATTTATCTCCTTATAAACACATCAACTTTTATTAATTATTAGGAGTCGATGTGGGTCGTGTTTTAGCCATAAGTCTCTCACCACTTTTTTAAAACACAAATCTAAGCTTATGCTTATATGCAAATAGCGTCAAGGTAGTAGCTGCCTACACCACAAAAGAACAGAGATAAAAATGTGATGTAAAATTTACTAGTTTAATTGTATTTTTGCATTTTAAGCGTATGATAAATAGTTCAAATCTTTGTATTACGGAGCCTAGAATAAGTTGCGAAGTGCGTCCATTGGCGAGACCTCAGCATAGGCACTAGATGAGGTTATGGTGTTTTTGTTTGGTAAGATAGATACATGATTAAAAACTCTCAAAAACAAAGTAGAATTATATTCTTCGTTGTTATTCTAATAGCATTACTGACCACTCTTGGCGTTTTGGGCTACGTGTACTGGAACGGGCTACAGGAAAAAGACGACCTAAGTCAGCTCGACAGCCAAAATGAAACGGATACTTCGACAAATACCGAAAATGCCGGTGCGTATGGTTTGTTTGATGCGGTTCAGGGTATTAATTTAACACTATCTGAGTCTAAGCAAGTTTGTGATTTGGATAATCCATTGATCGCTTTAAACGAAAGCGATTTTAGCATAGTCGCTAATACTGACGCCTTTAATTATCAAAGAGGTGAGAGCTCTATAAACGAACAGTTTAATTATGCCTATGCCCAGTATATGTGTGGGCCAGAGGGTGCTATCGCTGTATTAAAAAGAACTGACGACACGTGGAAATTGTTAAATAACGATGAGCGTAAATACCCGTACTGCGAAGCTGTCAGAGGAGAAGATGTTCCACCGTCTATAGTTGATAGGTGCTACGAGAATAAGCGTGTAACTGAAACGGTCGCAATTTAAGAAACATCGGCGTGCTGTTAAGAAATAGGTTGCGAGGTGTGTGCACTAGCGGAATATGGACAACAGTTCCTATAAATTATGCTAGCTGATACGAACTTTCCAGCCAGACCTGGTCATTGTCTATCATCTTAATTATATCAACGCAGCTGGGAAGGAGTTTTTCGGCTGTGTTTAAATCGGCCCAAAAATTATGCCCAGTGGCATCGCTTTCAACTTCAATATTCTGTCCTGTCTGGCCGTAAATAATAATTGCGTTCGAAAAACTTTGCAGCTCATCGCCACGATACTGAGCTATGAGAGCGGATCCAGCAATCGACAGGTTCACGTCTTTTATGCCGGTTTTGCTGTATATTCTTTCGGCCGCTGTGTGAAGAATATCAACGCCAGCTTCTGGCTCACCATGTAGGAAGCCGGAATGGCCAATGAGTGGCTGTACATCACGACGACGTAGCAAATATTCAGTGCCGTGTTTCAAGACGACTAAAAAAATACTATGGGCACTTTGTGCTAAATTTTCGTAACGGTGCACGATATAATCACGCCCAAGTGGTGTGAGTGAATAATCTCCTTCAAGGTTTTTTTGTGCTAATTTATCGACGATTAAACCCTTGAGGTGGTAATTAAAGACATTGCCGTCAAGCTCGCTGGGCTTGAGCTCACCATATCGCAGACTATCTGCTGTTGCTAACTTATTCAAAATAGACTGCTTAATATGATGTATCACTAGCAAAAGTATAACAAAGGTAAAATGTTTCGACTAGCGGTGTATACGGTCTGTGAAATATGATGTAAGAATAAATCAGGAGTGCACCATGGAACGACCGCAAGTAAAAAACCAGACAAAACAACGAGTCATAACAGGCGAAATATTGTATCTAGACGAAATGCGTCGACTGAACGAGTTTCCGGAGCTGTTTGCTGAATTAGGGAATACTGCTATTCAAAGCTACGAAGCTCAGGCGGATGGTTACGCAAAGAAAAGTCGCCCCGATATTATGAATGATTATGAGAAATTCGATAACACCCCATCCGAGGTTGTCGCGAGCTGTACCGAACTAGCAAATGAGCTCCTCGCACTTAAGGATCCTGAAAGCCGATTAACTTTTGTGGATATTGCTGTTGAGGCAAGCACGAGCACGGTTTTAGAAAAGCTAAAAACAATCAACGCAGGTAGTGTACTTTCGGCTGAAGACGAGCAGTTGGCTATTGAATCAAACGGAGAGTACTACCCAGTACTTGATATCCGAAAACAAAACTCAGAGCTGGTGGGCGTTAGCCTTAGGGCGTGGGGCTGGGATGATGCGAAGTATGTCTTTACAAACAACGAAGACGAGCAGTACGAATACTCTAAGCATGTTTTGGTGTATCCTTCTGATGAAAAAAGCTCTATTCGACAACTTGAAATATCTTTTAGTTACGATGATGAAGAATCTGGAGAATTTTCTGAATCGGTTAGTTTGTATATTTCGCCTAATGGAGCTGCAACGATAAGTAGTAAAGTCTGGGCGATGGCATATGCGGAGACTGGCTACGAGGGGCATAAGAGAGTGTCTTTAGACAGCCCAACAGACGAGGACATTGCTGCATTTGGAGATCTAGTGGCTGAAATTGTTGGCGACAACCCCGAGACTGTTTTTGGAAAAATTAACCAATTGAAGCGAAATGGCTAGCTGAAGCAATCAGTATCCTCAATAGTAGACCGGAGAGTGGATCAGATTGCTATAAACAACATTTTATGCTATAATATACACACTTCGTTTGAGGTGGATATGTTTTATCTCCGAGGTACATTGACAAGCAGACACACACAACGCACCCCTCGATGTAATCGTTACGCAACCGCTCTATTCCTACCAGCCCGAAAGGCACACTATGACAGAAAACGGCAACCGTTGGTACCGCGGAAAACTTTGGATACCGGGTTTCGACATCAGCCGTCACCAGACTGAGTTCGCGACCGGCCTTAGGGTCCCCTTCCTTACCGATCCCTATCCAGATCGAGACTATCGGTTTGGCATAGTCGTCAATACCGATGACAATGCGATCTGGCGCGGAGAGGTGCCAACGAATGAGGAGGTTCAGGTTATTGCGGACGTTCGTAACGCCTACGTTAACTACATGTTCTCCGAGCCCAACGCCCTCCGTACCGAGATGGAGGCTTTTTGTCCCTACGACATTGAGGGCGGGAAGCCTTGCTACTACTTCATCAAGCGAGGTAACGGAAGCTGGGCGTACCGCTGCAGCAAGTGGCGAAGTCATGATTTTGTGCCCGAACTTCGCGGCACCCCGATGACGCTGGCCGAGGTTATTGATCGAGCCGATTTGCACTACGAGCGTCGCAAACGCATCGGCGCTTACTGATAGCTAGCGAATGTAGCAAGTGAACATAGGTTAAAACCTGGTTTGCGAGCTCGTAAACCTAACCCTGTGTCTGCTTGTTATATTCGCTACATGAATGCGTATTCATGCTGATGATTCTGAAAAGATGAAAGCGATTACGGTTTAAGTAGACACTGTGAACAATTGCCCTATACTGAGACATAATATCTATGGGACCAACTAAAATAATGTTTAAAATAAATCGGCAACATTTATTTGCGCTAGGGCTATCGCTAGTAGTAGCTTTGCCAATACTCTTTTCCTCGTCTACTTTCGCCGCTCCCGGTGACTTTACTTGGTCGGCTTCGAATTCAGCGGTTGTTAGTAATGACATGACCTGGCAGGCGATTGCCTCTAGTGCTGATGGCACGAAACTTGCAGCCGTTGTGAACAATGGTCTCATCTATACTTCAACCGATTCGGGCGCAACGTGGACCGAGCGCACCTCTGCTGGAACCAACTATTGGTATTGGATCGCCTCTAGCGCTGACGGTACTAAGCTGGCGGCTGTTGCAAATACTGGTTCAATTTACACGTCAACCGATTCGGGTGCTACATGGACTGAACGCACTGCTGCCGGCACACAAAGTTGGGCATCGGTTAGCTCTAGTGCAGACGGCACAAAACTTGCAGCCGTAGCGTGGGGTGGTTCTATCTACACCTCGACCGACTCGGGTGCTACCTGGACCGAACATACGAGCCTCGGCGCCCAGTACTGGCAGACAATCAGCTCCAGTGCTGACGGTACGATGCTTACAGTTGCCGTCGCCGACGGTTCCATCTACACGTCAAACGATTCGGGTGTAACCTGGGTTGAACGTGCTGGCGCCGGAACGCACTATTGGTATTCGGTTGCTTCTAGCGCCGACGGTACAAAACTCGTGGCTGGCGTATACAATGGCTTTATTTATACCTCAAATGACTCAGGAGCAACATGGACAGAGCGTGCCGACGACGCTTCTCGTTATTGGATATCGGTTACCTCTAACGCCGACGGCACAAAACTTGCCGGCGTCGCGTATGGTGACTTTATTTTTACGTCGGCTGATTCGGGTGCAACGTGGGTTCCTCAGACTGCGGCTGGTGCACGAGACTGGGTATCGATCGCCTCTAGCGCGGACGGCGCAAAGCTTGCAGCCGCTGCATATAATGGCTTGCTCTACACAGCCGCTGCCGTTGCAACGCAGGTGAGTGATGTACCATTGCCAGACCCTGCGAATGTCCCAGGTGTACCTAACACTGGTATTGAGCCAGAATCTAACACTACGCCCCTGTTGCTATCCGGCATTGCCGCACTTCTTACCACCATTATTGGTACAAAGTTATTTTATCGGAGTAAAGTATAAGTAGTATGAATAAATCACTCCAATCTCTCCGCAAGTTAAATATAATCGCAGGAATATTTCATTTTATTCTCGCCGGCATTGTACTGGCCCTTTCAAATGACTTTTCGCTACCAGTAACGGCCAGTTATCTTGCGGGTCCTCCGGGTAGTATCTTCACCGATCCTGTTACGTTATTGAATATACGCACAGGTTACGCAGTTGCTCTGTTCTTGGGTCTGTCGTCGCTGTTTCATTTCATTGTTGCGTCGAAGTGGTTTTTTGCACGGTATGCAAATGGCCTCAAGAAAAACATCAATGTATTTCGTTGGGTTGAGTATTCGTTCAGCTCATCATTGATGATCTTTTTGATCGCCCAAATAACCGGTATTAGTAACTACGGGGCATTAATCGGAATTGTTGGCGTGAACGCCTCAATGATATTGTTCGGATGGTTACAGGAAAAGTATGTAAAGCCGGGTAGTGGTGACTGGTTGCCTTTCATCTTTGGTTGTATTGCGGGTGTCATACCGTGGCTTGTCGTACTTATTAGTGTATTGTCACCAAACTCTCCTTCAGACGCGACGCCTCCAGCATTTGTTTACGGTATTATTGTCTCAATCTTCGTACTGTTCAATACATTTGCTTACGTACAATTCAAACAGTACCAAGCCAAAGGCAAGTGGAAAGACTATCTTCGTGGCGAGCGCGCGTATATCGTTTTGAGTTTTGTCGCAAAGGCAGCCTTGGCGATGCAAATATTTGCTAATACCCTTATTTAACGCAGTACCATGCCAGATATAATTATCGTTCTTGGTCGGGGTATTGAAGAAGATGGTTCTTTGCCTCCAGATCCAAAAGCTCGTGTTCGGAAAGCAGTCGAGCTATATAAGGACGGAACCGCTCCTGTCATTGTTATGTCCGGTGCTTGGACGTACCATTTTGATATTCATCCAACCCGGTCTGAATCTACGGCGATGAAAGAGTACGCTATTGAGCTTGGTGTTCCAGAGCAAGCAATTATTGAAGAATCGAAATCGATGGATACAATCGGGAATGTGTATTTTACCAAAAAAGACATCGTACAGAGCAAAGACTTTAAGGATATATTGGTCGTCGCATCGGATGACCATATGCCGCGAGTAGAGTATCTTTTTAAGAAGATTTACGGCGAAGCCTATAATCTAGAATTCGTCACTAGCGAGCGTGTTATTGACGACGTGTCGTACAAGAAAGAGCTGGCGCATGAGAGCAATTCGATGGTCATAACGCACCAGTGGCTTGATCCGATAACTCCAGGCGATGATGCAGCTATTTGGAAAATTATGACAACGAGGCACCCTGGCTATATGCCAAAAGATTTGGAGTATGAGAAGAGTGTAGAGAAGGGTATGGATCTTTACCGGGATGCGCCGTAGAAAACGTTTGGCGGGTTGTGCTCGGTAGCCAAGGATTTTTGAACGGGAAGTCTTATAAATATTGCTTAAAGTCATCAGGAAAGTTCTCCCTGCAGGCACTTATTGCAGTCATCATAGAATAGGCGACATTGTGACCACAGTCGATGTCCTTCCCGATCTTTAAAGACCGATCAAGCCTTTTTGTATCAGGCATAAGTTTAAGTAGCGCCACTTCAGTATCTAGGAATTTTTTTTAATCTTTAAATAATGGTTTTATTGAGAAATAATTTTCGTGCAACGTATACCAAAGGTCGTTTGCTTCCTCGTGTAATTTTTCCTGAGATGTCATGAGGTGATTATGCCTGAATAGTGCTGATGTGACAGGGCCTTTGTTTATGATTGCGACACGCTCTGTCGTTAGATAAAAGTGAAGCCCTGGAGAATATCCAGGGCTAAACTTTTAGGGCAAGGTGCAACTAGGTGTCGTAATCCGAGGCTTTCGCTTCGAACGTCGGAGCGTCGCTCTTCATGTTAATTTGAGCGCTTGCTCCGAACTTCTTGCTGAGTGTATTGATCAGTTGCGTGGTCTCTTCGAGATACTGGCGTCCTGACGTTTCAACAACCCACTGTTTGGGCTGTGCTCCACGAGAGGTGTTCTGAAGCCAGATTGTTGCGATGATGCGACGACGTGACTTCACCTTGATGAGCCCGAAGAGGCGCTTCTTTGGTGGCAGACTTGGGTGTTTCTCTGCAATTGCTACGACGTCCCGCTCATGCTCCTCGAGGTACTCAACTGAATCAATCCAGTTGGTTGCTGAAGCAGGCAGGTAGCCCATCTTCAGGATTTCTTCGATAAGCTTCACGTTGAGCCCATCTCTGTAGTCCGTCACAGAAGTCCTCACTCTCGTACCACTCTCCTTGTTTAGAGGCATGTCCTAAAAGTTCCCGTGATGGGGAGCTTGGCTCATACCCATACGATAAATATATTATAGCATACTTTGTCATAAAAGTAAACTTATCGTGATACCTTACTGCCATTGACTTATAATGCTACTTATGCTAATATATATTTATGTTAAAGCCTACACAAACACTAGAAAAAGTATTTATTTCAACAGATAAAATTCCAACCATTGAATCGGTCCATAGCGACGAACGGCGAGACATCCGCGAAGTTGTTATTCCTCAAGTTGATGGAACGATTTTACGTATTGGAGAGATATCTATTAAGAGTGCTGCGTCGCCCGAGAACCCAGTTGTCCTAGGCAACCATTATCATGACGCAGATGAACACTTTGTGCTTTTGTCGGGCTCAGCCGAAGTTGCAACGGAAGAATACGACGACCAGTCAACTGCTAAAAAAGAAATACTTGAAGCTGGTGATTCTATTGTTATGAGGCCTGGAGTTGCTCACGCATTTACCTATACGGCTCCTGGAGTTTTGAGGTCGTCTTCAAGTGCTACGTTTGAAGATGCTGGTATGCACTCTCACAAAATTGCCTAAGGCAGTGTGTACGGTATTATCTAGTTTGTCGCTGCATATGAGTTGAAGAGCTGGAGGGCGGCGAGCATATTCATATTTACAATTTTGCCGTCTTTAATCAATTCATTTATTTCGGTATTTGAGAACCACTCGCTCTCGATAAATTCTTCTTCATCTTCTTGTAGCTTCTCTATTTTGATATTTTTACATAAAACTACGTGCTGCTTCGCATCTGATCGGCGATTATTGACATAAAACCAACCAAGAACAGTACAGTCTTCTGCTGTGTATCCCGACTCTTCGCTTAATTCGCGGTTTGCCGCAAGGATGACATCTTCGTCAATATTCATTTTGCCGCCAGGCAATTGGTACATGATTTCATTTGGAGGGTAGCTATATTCTCGCTGTATCAAAATTTCATTTTCATTATTTATTGCAATTACTGTCACACTACTATGGCTGACGGGGGCTTCGCGAATATATTTTGTAATTTTACCTGTAGGCAACTCTACACTGTCTTCGACGATTTTCATGCGGGGATGGTTTAGTAATGGCTCTCTGTCAATAAATTTCCACTTTTTTATCATAGTTCTAATTATAAGTTACAAGACTGATTTGTGGGATAGTTTGGTACAATGTAAACAACCATGGACTCTAGCACCTCAACCCTTAAAACCTACATCGATACACAACGAACAAATGGCGTCAGCGACGAGGTGACGTATAACAACCTCGTTTCATCCGGTTGGCAGCATGATCTAGTCGTGCAAGCGCTTGCGCCTCAGGCTGAAGTTACGCAAACCCAGAGTGGGTACGAGCAAGCCGCAGTCCAGCCAGCTAGTCCTAGTCAAAAAACTATCAAAAAGGTCAAAGTGATTGGTATTATTACCATTGTTTTAGGTGCTATCTCGGTTCTAGCGGGCCTTCTAACGGACATGAACGGACTACAGCTACTCTTTGGAGCGGTTGAAATTTTGGTCGGTGTTGGAATATTGCTTTTTAATCGGGCTGCCTATACAACTTTTAACGTCATCGCGATACTCGCGATGCTCTCAAGTATCCTTATGCTACCTGGCCTCGGGGTTGCATTACTGCTCATTACTTTCAGCTTTTCGATAGAGGTTTTAGTAGCAGTGTCGATTACTATAGTGTTGAGCGTTGGCCAACTTGGCTTTTATATATACGGCGGGATAGTACTTCATAACAAGGAAATTAAGTCGTTGTTTTCCAAAAAGCCATAGGGTGCGTGCCTGCATTTTAGCGGGCAGCTCACGGTTAGGTTTTTTCTGAGACAAAGCTTGTGCTTATATGCCAATACTGATTAAATAGCCGCACATTACGTTTCAAAAAGGGGCATTTGTGAAAAACATCAGCAAGCAAGTCGGAAGTGCGCATATTGTTATTATCGTTGTTTTAGCCGCCGCAGTTATTGGGCTGCTCGGGTTTGTTTTTTGGCAGAATTTCATATCACCTAAAGACGTTGCTAAGAGTGAGGTTTCAGATACAACCGATACTCAGGTGGAGCAAAAAGAATATAGTAACGATGACTTTTCGTTTAAATATCCGACTTCAGGCTGGACCCTTGGTGAGACTCGATACGGTGAGGATGGGCCACTTACTCCCGAGCTAAAGACTGCAGACTATCAGCAAACCGGTATGGGGGTTGATAAGGGTGCGATTATATCTGTATCTATAGGTGACAGCACTGCTACTTTAGATGAGCGGTATGCGCAGCTACAAGAATCATCTTCCGTCTTTGGAGATGAAGACCTGCAAAAGACAACCGTGGCAGGCTCAACAGCGATTACGTATCACTCGGCATACGAAGGGGTTCGCTACCATACGATTTTCGTTCGTGAGGGTAAAGAGTACGATGTGGTTTATATGTATGCATATGACGGGAGTGGTGAATACGAGCAGGGTGCTGCGACTTACATGGACGCGTACGACCTCGTAACTTCATCGTTCAAGTTCAAATAAGAATTGCCCCCCCGCAGACTTACTTCACTTCCTCGACATCAATAGCATTAGAATGGTCTACTTTAGGCTTATATGGCACAACGATCCACAGGATGATGTAGGGAACGAGGCCGGGAAGCCCACCGGGAAGTAAGAGTATAACAAAGATAACTCGTATGATTGTTGGGTCGATATTAAAGTACTCGGCTAAGCCACCACATACGCCGGCAATCATTTTATCGGTTGTTGATCGATATAATCTCTTCATATATTAATTATACCGTATTAAGCAGGTATACTAGAGGGATGACTAACAACGATACCCCACAAAAGAAAAACGCTGACGGACGCTACGAAGGCACAAACTACCGATATAGCGACAAATTTATCAAGAAAATGACCGCTTGGTTGATTGCACTTATTTTTATAGGTCCTATCATTGGAGCTGGGCTGGCTATTGCTGGCGATTCAATCTTTGGGGCCGGTGATTCTCCTGACTGGTACACAATTATATGTATTTCATTTGTTGCGAGTGGTATCGCTTTGCCACTTCTTATTTCAGGCTGGCTTGGTGGCGCTGCGTTAAATAAATACGCAGGCCCAGTTGGACTTGTATTTGTCCTTGGAATTGGCGCCGTTTCTGCCAAGAATTATCTTCCAAATCCAGACGCATGGTTCTGGGGTGGAATTGCCGCGATAGTTGTTACTGGCCTACTGTTCTTTTATATAGGTTTCCAGGCAAAGGTGCCTATGTGGCTACAACTCCCAATTTTAAATTCACCTCGAGTGTATATTTCTAAGAATAAGACACGACCGGGCGAAACTGATTACAAGAAAAAATAGCCAAAGTCTTATTCTAAGATAAATTATGGTTTATTTTAACCATAAAGTTGACATTACGCTCATACTTAATTACATTTAATACCAAGATACCGTAAGGTTAGGGGTTTGTATGGTGCGTGTCTACGAATTGAATATCAAGGGGCTGTATGGGGTTCGGTAGTGGCGGAGGGAGCGGCAGCGTTGCTGGTTCTAGTGACGTTGCTTTAAATGCTCCCGCAAATAATCAGGTTCTTACATATGATTCATCCATAGCAAAGTGGAAGAATGGGGCTGGTGGCGGTGGTGGGGCTTCAGATGCGACTTTGCTAGCTCGCGCGAACCATACCGGAACACAACCAACGTCAACAATTACCGACTTAGATGACGTACTTCTTCAAACAATCAAAAAACCAGTTAACTGGGTGGCTTCTACTCCTTATGCGCCGGGAGATTTCTTTATTAAATCCAGCACGGTTTATCGAGTTATTAATGCTTTTACGTCGGGTACGGTCGCTCCTATCCCGGGCGATGCTCAGCCAGAAACTCCCGATGCCGACTTTGAGGTATACGCGAGCCCAAGCGCCGTCGGGACATCTGTTGTGCGCCGAGCGTCAGATGGTAGTGCTACATTCGGCCGAGTGTACTCTTTAATATCTCCTACAGCCGATACGGAATTAACCAATAAGCAATATGTTGATGAGGCGGTTGACGCGGTTACTCTTCCGACACGCCCGGCGTCCATACTGTCAATTGTTTGGAATGGATCTGCTTGGACATATCGCGGATCGGTTATTTCTGCACAACCAACCGACCGCATTACTGGAGACGTTGCAATGTTTATCGGTAACCCTGGAGGCTCACTGCCTACCTGGGCCGTGACGAATGATATATGGACGCAAGGTTAGGGCTATATGGTAGCTGGTGAAACCCGTGTTGTTGGCGCTGGCTTCGCGAAACGAAGAGGTCGAGACCCGATTGCTCTTGGTGCCACACCGCCGCCCGTTGTCGACCCTGACCCGACATTTGTCGTAGGCACAACGCAACCTACTCGCGCGCTCAATGGACCGCGCATATCACTAGACACATTTTCTGGAACTGGTGCTGGTGGTATTCATTACGTTACGGGCAACAATAAGGTTTACGATGGTATAAACTTTGGTACCACACGCATTAAGTTTACAGGCGCATGTACAGGAACGATATTTCGAGATTGTAAGTGGACTATTTCTAAGAACAATCTTGGGCGAGACGCGACGGTTATTGATATGCGTGCGGCTAATGTTAAAAACACTCTTATTGAATTTTGCGATTTTGACCAATCGGCGCAAGGCAACCCGGGTATGACCGGTGTTATGGGCAGTGATTTTACAATTAAGCGTTCAAACCTTCGAAACTTCACAGACCTTATTGGCGTTTATATGCCAACATCTAGTGGCGGTGATTTGAATGTATTAATAGAGGCTAACCATATGAGCGCTATGGCGTGGTATTGGAATCCTAATGATGGCATTGTTCACCCGTCGGATAACAAGACTCATAACGATCTTGTGCAAAACCAGGGTGGCTACGGCATGGTGGTTATAGGTAACTATATGGATGCGCATTACTCAACAACTATTGGTACTGGTACGCCAGGTTCTGGAAGTGAATCTGTTTCGGGTATTGGCTATACCTACGCCCAAGGTGTCAGTGCTCGTTATTCAATTGTTGAAGGCGGTGGTACGTATTCGTCTGGCGACCCCGGGGCATTCCTTGGAGGTTCAATTTCTGGCCTAATGTATACAAATGGTAGTCGTGGCGATATTTACAACAACACGGTTACCGACAACTGGTGTAAGGGCGGGGCTTTCTTTATTAACGCCGGTGCCTCACAAAACGTCTCTCCATGGGGAAGTGTCTATCGTAACCGATTTACCCGTGATCAACGCGCCTCGGGTTGGGCGATCGGTATTCGTAGCGGCGTGACTGTAAATGTCGGAGCGGGCACCTCAAACAGAAATATTTGGACGGATGATGGTTCAGAAGTTGCAAGGAAGAATGCTTAATGGCTTCGTTAGTTAATACTGCCGAAGGCGGTAGCAACGGAACGTCCGTTACGACAGCAAACTCCGGCGGTGCGTCGGGAGATGCCTTTGCAGTCTCAAAACCAGCTGGCGCAACGATTGTATTCTCAACCGCAGCAGGCATGGACGGTTCGCTTGGGTATAATGTCACGACAACCGATGTCGTCGCATCCTATCTGGTATGGAATGATTTACCAGCATCAACCCGTTGGGTTGGGGCATTTGAATTTAAACTTCCATCGCTGCCTACGACGGCAATTAATATTTCACGATTCAAAGGAGTGAATACATCGGCTGCATCGCTTTTTGTGACATCGGCTGCAAAACTGCAACTATACGATAGCAGCGGTGTTGCGATTAGCGGCACCTTGTTTAGCACCTCGCTTTCAGCTAACACCGAATACCGCATCGAATACGCAATCACGGCCGGCTCTACGGGTAGTAGCGGCTCTGCTGCAATTGCGTTGTACACACACGGCGGAACGACTGCTATTGAGACCAAGTCAACGACTGGACAAGATTTTGACGGGGCGGCTGGTCCAATTTCTCAATTCCGGGTTGGGCAAATTGTTGGAACGACCTGGAATGGCAGTACGTATTTTGACTCGATTCGAGTCGAGAACCTATCATCAGGATTCATTGGCCCAATGGCGGCAGGCGATACGGTAAGTGCAGGTTCGAGCCAGGTAGATGTTGAGCCGTGGACGACCGTAACGCTGACGGCTACAAGTTCGTCCGGTGCTGTTACGTGGAGCCACGTTTCTGGACCTAACCCGACCTTGACTGGCTCTGGTTTAAGTCGCACGTTTAAAGCCCCGGCTTCCTTTACTGTGCAAACATCCGTATTCCGGGCGACCAATGGATCCGCAACAGATGACGTTTCAATCACATATCTGCCAGCAACGGAAGGGATTGTGACATCAACGGGCCCAGTTGTCGTGATGCCGGTGCGGTATATTCGAAAAGCCTAGTTGTTATTAGCAAGCATGAGGGGGATACTATATACACTATGACAAACAAGCAAAAAACTAAAAAAACTCACAAAAATCTCTTTGAATTCATTCGCTATAACTTATCGGGAGGCATCCAATTCGGTTGGCAATACCTATTCTTCTTTTTGCTGGGTCCAGGCGCTGCCCAGCTGACGCTAGGCGAAACCGCGTTCACCATCGGTTCAAGTTATGTTATTTATTTCATCCTTAGTAAGCAGTGGGTGTTTACGAACAACGGTAAGCGCAAAACCAGCGGTGAGCTTGTTCGTTTTGGTGCGCTAATGGCAACAAACCTCATAATAAATATCTTCATCCTGAACTGGTTGAATAGCCTTGGCATCATCCCGTACATATCGCAACTGGTGATATCGTTATTCCTAACTGGCTGGAATTATGTTTGGATGAAGTTTTGGGTGTTTCCACAAGTTAATGAACTACGAAAAGCCAAGCAAACAAGGCCTCTATAGTACTTACCGACCGATGCGATTATAATAGGTAGAAGAACTATGCCGAAATACACCCGTATCAAATCTTATAGTCCAAAGCGAACCGCTAAGGTAGTGCGAAAGCCTACTAAAAAACGCGGTCCTGTTACCAGTTTCTTTGTTGGTCGCTATAAATGGTTCAAGGGTCTTAGTAAGCCTAAAAAAATAGCTGTTATTGGCGGCCCAATTTTAGCTTTCCTTATTTTGACCCCTATCTTTACTTATGTTTACTTTGCGAGCGCGATTTCTGACCCTGACAGTTTGATGAACTATAACAATACCGGGGTAGTGCTACTTGATAAGAATAATGAAGCTTTTTATAGCTTCGGTACAGCTGATCGCGGCGAGCGCCTGCCACTTGATCAGATTTCTGATTACACCGAAAAGGCACTGATTTCTGCTGAAGACAAAAACTTTTATACGCACGGCGGTTTCTCGTTCATTAGTATCCTTGGCGCACTGTACGCCAACCTTCTGAGTGGTGACGCGACCGGTTATGGCGGTTCGACACTGACGCAACAATTAGCAAAAAATACACTGCTTTCGAATAACCAAACTGTTTTACGAAAGTACCAAGAGCTTACCGTTGCTTTGGCGATCGAACAAACCTATAGCAAGGATGATATTTTAGACCTTTATCTCAACTCGGTGTATTACGGCGAAGGGGCCTTTGGTATTGGGCAGGCCGCTAAGGCGTACTTCGGAAAGTCTGCCGCCGAGCTGGACTTGGCGGAAAGCGCAATGCTTATTGGTGTGCTGCCGGCTCCATCTGCCTACTCGCCAATATCTGGAAATATTGAATATGCCAAAGAACGCCAGGCAACCGTATTAGCCCGAATGGTAGATAACAAAGCCATCACCCAAGCCGAGGCCGACACTGCTAAGGTTCAGGTACTGGCGTATGCCGCACCGAGTGACGGTGTAAATAACACCGCTCCTCATTTTGCTGAAATGGTCTTGAATGAACTTTACGAGAAATACGGCGAAGAGCGAGTGACGCGTTCTGGTTTTAGAGTAACCACAACCCTTGATGTTAGTCTGCAAAAGTCAGCTAGTGCAGCCGTTGCGAAACAAATGAGCTTTGTACAAAAGAACGGCGGCTCCAACGCCTCTGTTGTCGCGATCGATCCGACATCGGGGGAGATACGGGCATTGGTAGGAAGCGCCGATTATAATAATGCCGATTTCGGTAAGGTGAATATGGCCGTAACAGCCAGGCAGCCAGGCTCGAGTGTTAAACCGTTGTATTATGCCGAAGCGCTGCAACGAGGTGTTATTACACCAGCAACAATCTTAAACGACAAGCGTACCGATTTTGGCGGTTACATACCGCTGAATGCCGACCGTAAATTTAGAGGTGACGTTTCGGTGCGCAATGCAATTTCACAATCTTTAAATGTGCCATCTGTAGAAGTGATGCAGAAGCTTGGGGTGGCAAATTCAGTCGAGGCGTTGCAACGACTTGGTGTTAGCACAATAGACGACAAAACCGACTATGGTCTTTCATTGGCGCTTGGCTCTGCTGAGGCAAAATTAACCGAAATGACGAATGCCTATGCTGCCTTCGCGAATGCTGGCAGCCAGTACGGTACAACCACAATTACGAAAATCAATGATAAGTTTGAAAAGCAGATTTTTAGCAAGAGTAGCGCAGCCCCAAAGCAAGTAATGGGCGAGAACGCCTCATTCTTGATATCTGACATTTTGAATGACGAAACCGCGCGCGCGCCAGTTTTTGGCAGTAGCCTCAATACAACTGGCTACGATGTTGCTGTAAAGACCGGCACTACGGATGAGGCTCGTGATGCTTGGACGATTGGTTATTCGAAGCAGCTAGCGGTTGGGGTGTGGGTCGGAAATAACGACAATACGCCAATGAAGAACGGTGGCTCGAGTATGGCTGGTCCTATCTGGCGCAGTACTATTTTGGCTGGCTTAAAAGGGCAGGCGAACCAACCATTTGTTGCACCCGCCGGTGTTCAGCAGCTAACGGTCTGCCGAAGCAACGGACTGCTTGCAACTGGCGGCGGTACTGACGGGACGTATAAAGAATACTTCCTAAAAAGTGTTGGTCCTTCTGGTACTTGTAACGTTCCAAAACCACCAGAAGATACCGACAAAGATGGGGTGATTGATAGCGAAGACGCCTGTGCCGATACACCGGCGGGCAGTGAAGTGGATGCAACCGGCTGTATTGTGGAGGTTGAAACGACTCCATTAGATACGGATGGTGATGGAGTTGTGGATACGCTTGATAAGTGTGCCGATACCCCTGTTGGAACAGCCGTTGACGCAACCGGATGTGCGGTAGCAAGTGGCAACACTACCAAGCCGACTCAATCTCGCAACGGAAACTAAAACCGAACCGTATATTGATTGCTTAATGTACAACACGCTGTTACTATAACCATAGGCACAATAAACCTCAGGTGATTATTATCCAGAGGCGATATCATCCAACACTTTCAAGGTTTCAGGTTGGATTTGATAAAAAGTAAGTTCAGATAATAAACTAAACAAAACACAAGGGCTGAAATGCAAAAAACTCAAACTAGACATTATCCTGTAATCGCATTATTTGCGATTTTAGCTATATTCGTAGTAACTATAATAACTGGCCACTCAGCTCACGCTGCCACGGCACCGGTAAACCTTCGAACCGCGGCTCCTTTTGCGATTCTTTCTGGTACACCTAATATCACCGATGCCGGCAACGCATCTGTGATTACCGGTAACGTAGGCTTGAGCCCTGCAACTGGTGCTGGCATTGGCCTTACTTGTTCCCAGGTAACAGGTACAATTTACTCTGTCGATGCGACCGGCCCACTCCCTTGCCGTGTTACTAACTCACCGTTGCTTCTTACGGCAAAAAATAACCTTACAACTGCATACGTCGACGCCGCTGGGCGCACTCCATTAACAACCGTACCAACCGAGCTTGGTGGAACTACATTGGTTGCTGGAGTATACGATTCTGCATCAACAGAACTTGGTATTACAGCTGGCGCAGGACCACTTATCTTGGATGGTCAAAACGACCCATCTTCAGTATTTATTTTCCAAGCGGCTTTTGAAGGTACTGGCCTGGACGTTGGTCCTGGAAGTACAGTTAGCCTCATTAACGGCGCACAAGCCTGTAACGTTTTCTGGCGAGTTGATTCTGCTGCAATTGATACTACTGCGAACTTCGTAGGAACTATCTTGGCACTTAATTCAATTTCTGTTGCAAACGGTGCAACTATCAATGGACGCCTTCTTGCTCGCAATGGCAATGTGACACTTATTAACGACACTATCGTAACTTCAATCTGTGCCGGTAACGATACTGCCGATGAAACTCCTGGACTTCCGAACACAGGCGAGTCAAGTAACAAAAATACTCTCATCACGATAGCAACAGCAACATTCTTTGCTACGGCTGCTTCACTTGTTGGTTTCGCTGTCTATAAAAAACGTTCAATCTAGAGGTTAGGCGTGCATCGTCAATACGACCGTATCGTACAAAATATCTTCATCGCTATTACAGTACCTTTGCTGTCGATGTGTGCAACCTTTATTGTTCTGAACAATATCATGCCTCGGTATCGCGCGCCACTAGCTGCGGCAAACATAGAAGTGCCTACGACGCCCACGCCTATCGTTCATAATGCACCTGCTGTTGTTCCGATTACAGCTCCGGTGCAGTTGAAGATAAGTAAAATCAATGTCGACACAACCGTCGCTGCGGTAGGTCTGACCGCAGAAGGCAATATGGATATTGACGAGAACCCCAAGCAAGCTGCTTGGTATCAATTGGGCGCTAAGCCTGGCGAAGAGGGCAGCGCTGTTATTGCAGGTCACTATGGTTGGAAGAAAAGCGTACCGTCTGTCTTTAACGACCTTCATACGCTCGTAGCTGGTGATGAAATCTCTACGGTTGGCGAAGACGGCAAGGTAATGACATTTGTCGTTACTCGCCTAGCAACCTACGCCCCCGACCAGGATGCTACAGATGTATTTCGGTCGGATGACGGAAAAGCTCACCTTAATTTGGTCACCTGCCAGGGATCATGGAATAATTCACAGAGCACTTATTCAGAAAGATTAGTCGTATTTACTAACTTAGTTGTACAGTAGCAACAATACCGTCTAGAATAGAAGCAAGTAACATAAAAAACGAACCGCGGAGAAACCTCTATGCTGAAATACTACTACAAGTCTGGTGATTCTAAGAAGCTCGAAGAGCACGACACATTTCAAACAGGAACGTGGGTGTATGCCGAGAACCCAACACATGCTGAAATTGCGACACTTATTAATACCCACGGGCTTGACGAAGGGCTCGTAGCCGATGCATTGGACGAAGATGAGATGCCTCGTTTTGAACGCGATGGCGAGCTTGTGTATGTGTATGTGAGGGCGGCGATTGCTTTGCCTGATGGCGCCTTCGATACTTTACCGCTTTTGATTGTATACGGCGCAGATAGCCTCGTTACTATTAGTCTTCGAAAGCTTCCGCACTTTGCACCGTTTTTTAATAATAAACTCAAATTTACGACCACTCATCGGACTCGACTGATGCTACAAATTCTTAACCAATTTGCCGAGCAGTATGACAAGTATATTACTACGACTAGTAAACAAATTAAGGTTATTCGAAACCGTTTGCGTGGGCATGAAATCCGAAATAAAGACTTTATCGATTTTGTAACAATTGAAGATGAAATTAACGAGTTCTTGGCGGCACTCTTGCCAGCAAGCGCGACACTTCGACGATTGAAGCTAGGAAGAAGCATTGACCTTCACGAAGTAGACGTAGACATTGTTGAAGACCTCGAGCTTAGTATCACGCAGTCAATTGAGACGTGCCGCTCGAATACCAAATCAATTATTAACATTCGCCAGGCATACAGCTCGATTAGCTCGAACAACCTAAACCGATCGATTAAAATTCTTACCATTGTTACTGTGATGATTACGCTTCCAAACATATTCTTCAGTATGTACGGTATGAATATCAAGTTACCATATGCAGATGCTGAATGGGCGTTTGCGGCACTCTCTGCTGTAGTGGGTGTAGTACTTGTTGTGTCTTACGTAGCCTTGAAGCGTAAACGAGTTATTTAGAACGATTTTTGGGTAGTTTGTAAAAGTCTTGGTACACTAGATTAATGATAATAACTACGTTAAACCTGCAAGAGTTCCACGACTGGGACGCACGTCAACCTGCCGTAATCGAATATTTACAATCAACATCAGCCGACATTATCCTTTTTCAAGAGGTCGTGTATTTGCCGACTATTTCACAATACAACCAAGTTCAGCTTCTGAACCAAGTGCTTAAGTATCCTGCTATCCAAAGCGCAGTAACTCGCCTTCAGCCGAGCCCAAGGTATGAAACATATCGTGAGGGACTCGCAGCAATAAGTAGGTATCCAGTGGTACAGTCTGACACAATTATTCTCAAACAGGCTGAAGGGGACGAGCACAATCGTATTATTCAGCTACTTGATATTGAAATTGACGGACGAATTGTTAAAATTGCGAACGTTCACTTTTCCATTACCGATATTACCGACTTTGCGACTGCGCACCTCAAAGAGACTCTCGAAATATTTGCCTCACGTGGCGAAGAGCGAATTATTGCAGGTGACTTTAATTTAAGCAACCTTGAACAGACTTCTGAGCTTTGGGAAGCGAACTACCGATGTTCGACAGAGAAGGACTACATTTCTTACTTAGGTATGAACAAACGCGTTGATTATTTCCTTATTCCAAAATCGTATTCATTTGATAGTATTTCGACGTCGGGTGACGGAATCTCTGACCACCGCGCGCTCACAGTCGACGTCAGTTTAGTTGAGAGTACTGTTCCTGAACGCCGCGAACTGGCCGTTGGCATTGGCTCACTCTAAAGCACCACTTACGGTATAGCTTAACCGAGTATTCCGACGCACAATAAGCATATACGATATGCTTATTGTGCGCTTACTCATGCTATAATGGCACCACATACAAAGGGGTGAATGATGCAAAAAAATGTGAAAAACGTTCCGATTGCCGATTTTAAACAAAAGGCGCGGGTTAAGTATCGCAAGCTTGTTGCATCCCGAAAACTTCGTCGAGGACTTCCGCTCAAAGAGCAATTTGGCCTTTGGAAAAAGGATCTTCAATCTGACAAGAGATGGAAGAAAAGAATCCACTCTCTCGAAAACAAGCCCGAGCGAAAAGCACAGAAAAAGGGTTACAAACTTTACAAAAAGTTGCTGCGTCGTAAATACGTACTTATTATTTGGGCGATAGCTCTGGTTAGTTTGATTGGCCTGTTTTCTGCTTGGTATTACGGTGCAACAAGGCCACTTACTGCCGATCAACAAAGTGCCAGAGAACATTCACTTCAGGTTGCAAATGACGTAATGAGCGAGGGGACTGTGCTTCTTCGCAATGAGAACAAGGTTCTACCGCTTCAATCAAAAAAGGTGAGCGTGTTTGGGGCGTCTGCTGCGTCGCCTGTGTACGGCGGCGGTGGTGCTGGTGGAATTGCCAGTAAGGATGTTGAAACGCTCTACGCGGCCTTTGACGCTACTGGTATTGAATATAATAAGCCACTATATAACGTATACAGCAACTATGCTTTTGACAAGAAAGTTTCAACCGACGATTACAAGGTGCCAACCGGCACTTCGTTACTTGATACACTGCTTCCAAACATTGCAGGCTTCTTGGCGGGTGCAACTGCTGAAATGCCAGTCGATCAACTACCGGCTGAGGTGCTAAATAACGCCAAGAGCTATGCGGACACTGCCATCTATGTCGTTTCAAGGGCTGGCATGGAAACGAAGGACTTCAAGGCTGACCAACTAAAGCTAACCGATGATGAACGTGCAACCTTAAAGCTTGTTAATGAAAACTTTGCACACGTGGTAGTGCTGCTTAATACTACCAACGCGTTTGAAGTGAGTTTCGTGAATGACTTTAACCATGTCGACGGAGTAATGTGGATTGGTGCGCCGGGTGAGGCGGGCACTAAAGCCATCGCCAATACTCTATTAGGAAATATCAACCCATCTGGGCGCTTAACTGATACATACGCTTACGATATTAATTCAAACCCAGCCGTTGCGAACACTGGTGATTTCCAGTACGCAAAAGACGATGTGCCGGCTAAACGCTACTTTGTAAATAACCTTGAAAACATTTATGTCGGCTATCGTTATTACGAGACATTTCTCGACGAGGCCCAGTACAATAGCACCGTTCAGTATCCATTTGGTTACGGGCTTTCATATACTAGTTTTGACTGGAAATTAGCTGCTTCGAAAGCTGACGGAAACACTATCCGCGCCGATGTTGCGGTAAAGAACACGGGCAGTGTAGCTGGAAAAGATGTTGTGCAAGTCTACTTCGAGGCACCTTTTACTCAAGGTGGAGTAGAAAAATCCGCTAAAGTTCTGGCTGGCTATGCTAAGACAAAGCTTCTACAACCAGGCGAGTCGCAAACAGTTTCTGTTGAATTTGCAACTAACTCGATGGCTTCTTATGATGATACGAACGCAAAAACTTGGGTACTTGATGCTGGCAATTATAAAATCGATGTCGCACATAACGCCCATAGCACCGCCGCAACTTTTTCTTATAAGCAGCCAAGCCAAAAGTTGTTAAACGCAGATACCGCTACAGGCAACCCTGTCACGAATCGCTTCGACGATGCCGACGGCAATTTAACTTACTTTTCTCGTTCGAACCCCGAAGCGACATATCCAACGAAGCCTGAAGGCGACGACTTTAAGCTGCCAGCGATTGTTCCTGCCTCTGACTACAAGCATGTAGCAAGTACCGCTGCCGAGCCAGCCACGAATGCTAAAAATAATATCAAATTAGCAGAGCTGAGAAACTTGGCATACGACGACCCTAAGTGGCAGCAGTTCCTTGAACAATTGACTACCGATGAGCTTATTAAGTTGGCGGGTGATGGTGGCTACTGGACGAACGGCATTAAGCGACTTGGTGTGCCAAGGACTTCAATGTACGACGGTCCGGCAAGTGTCCGTAGCTTCCTGCAAGCCTGGGCTACGGTGGCTTACCCAATTCCAATAAACCTTTCAGCAACTTGGAATGATAGTCTGGCGGAGGAAGTTGGGCGATCGATGGGTAAAGAGGCGCAATCGTTTAACGTTGACGCAGTGTATGCACCGTCCGTAAACCTACATCGTAGCCCGCTTGGTGGCCGCAACTTTGAATACTTTTCGGAAGACCCGTTGTTAGCTGGTAAATTCGGTGCAGCCTGGACACGCGGACTACAAGAGACTAAAACTATTGCAGTGATGAAGCACTTTGCTGCCAATGAGCAAGAAACAAACCGCGCTAACTTCGGTTTATATACCTGGATGACCGAACAGTCTCTCCGCGAGCTTTACTTGAAACCGTTCGAGATTACCGTTAAAGAAGGTGATGCGCACGGCGCGATGTCAGCCTTTAATCGCATTGGTGCCATCTGGGCTGGTGGAAGTAAGCCATTACTTACTGACGTACTTCGTACCGAGTGGGGCTTCAACGGTTTTGTTGTGACGGACGCCGGGCTTGCTGGGCAAGGTGAGCATTTCGACGCGTTGCAAGCGGTTGAAGCGGGTAACGATTTAATGTTGGCCTCGCTCATCTCGCTGCCTGGCGACAATACATTTGAAGCCCAGCTTCGCGATTATCTAAAAGCAGACCGTGCCGATACAATTACCGCTCTGCAAAATGCTGCGCATAATATTACTTATTACGTTTTACAAACTAGCAAAGTAGAGTAACTGCCGTGCCACTAGAATACCAAAGCTATATTGATGCAATGACACTCGAAGAGAAAGCTTCGTTGCTTTCGGGTGCTAACTTTTGGAACACCAAGGCTATAAAGCGATTGAAGATTCCGTCAATGATGCTGACAGATGGTCCGCATGGCTTACGTAAGCAAGGTGGAAAGGCAGACCATTTAGGGCTTGGTGCAAGTATTCCAGCTACTTGTTTTCCGACTGCAGCTGCACTAGCAAATAGTTGGGACGAAGCGCTCCTGCAGCGGGTAGGACATGCAATTGGAAATGAAGCTGCGGCAAATAAGGTTAGTGTATTGCTGGGCCCGGGGCTAAATATTGTTCGTGATCCGCTTGCCGGGCGCGCGTTTGAATACTTTTCTGAAGATCCGTATATTGCCGGAAAATTAGCTTCAGCTATGGTGCGAGGAATTCAAGAAAATGGTATCGCGGCTACGCCTAAACACTTCGCGGTCAACAGCCAAGAGTATTTGCGAATGTCTATCGACGAGGTTGTCGATGAACGAACGATGCGAGAAATTTACTTAGAGGGTTTTCGTCGTGTCGTTGAAGAATCGAAGCCAAGAATGATAATGACTTCTTACAATAAAGTTAACGGTACGTACTCTAATGAAAACGAGCATATACTGCAAGATATTCTGCTGAAGGAATGGAAGTATGCCGGGTCAATAGTAACCGACTGGGGTGGAAACAATGAGCGGGTGGCTGGGTTAAAAGCGGGTAGTACTTTAGAGATGCCTTCTTCGAATGGGGCGACCGACAAAGAAATTGTTGAAGCGGTAAAAGCTGGCAACCTCGACGAACAGTTGGTTGATATTCAGGCAAATAAACTTTTAAGTTTGGTGTTCGACACAAGGTTAGCAATAAAAACTGCGCCAGCCACTGATTACGACGCTCATCACCAGCTTGCTACTGAAGCTGCAGAACGTTCGATAGTACTTTTAAAGAATGAGTCTCAGATTTTGCCAATTGCGAGCGGTACACGAGTCGCATTAATTGGCGACTTTGCTGGAGTGCCACGCTATCAAGGCGCGGGCAGCTCGCTTGTAAACCCGACTCGTCTAGTGAGCGCAATTGATGCTTTTACCGACAATGATTTAGTGGAGTTAGTAGGCTATGAACCTGGTTTCAAACGAGCAGGCGGAAAAAGTAAAAGCCTGGTGCGCAAAGCTATAAGTCTGGCAGCAAAAGCCGATGTGGTGATTGTCTTTATTGGTTTAGATGAAGCTAAAGAAGCAGAAGGTATCGATAGAAAAACGATGCAACTGGCAGCTAACCAACTAGAATTATTGTCGGAGTTGTCGAAGGTGCATGACGGCATCGTGGTAGTGTCGGCTGCCGGCGGGGCAATTGAAATGCCGTTCGCTGACAATGTCTCCGCAATTCTGCATAGCTCACTCGGCGGACAGGCAATTGGCACGGCCGTAGCAAATATTATTACCGGCTTACGGACACCAAGCGGCAAGCTTGCGGTTAGTTACCCGTATACTTACGACGATACGCCAACGAAAAATTATTTTCCGGGTAAAGAAAAAACTGCCGAACATCGTGAAGGTCTGCATGTCGGCTATCGATATTACGAAACGGCTAAGGTTTCAGTTCGTTATCCATTTGGGTACGGCCTTTCGTATACAACATTTTCATATAGCGACATAGTCGTGAACGAGAAAAGTGTGACATTCTGTGTTTCGAATGATGGTGATGTTGCTGGTGACGAGATTGCACAGATGTACATTAAACCACCAGCAGGCGGAACGTTTCGCCCAGCTCGAGAGTTAAAAGCGTTTTCAAAAGTGAGCTTGCAACCAGGCCAAAAGAAAAAGGTTACCGTAACGCTTGATAGTCATGCGTTTGCTCATTACCATACGGCTGCCAAGTCGTGGGTAGTAGTGAAGGGCGAGTATGTTGTTGAAGTTGGGGCATCTGTGCAAGATATTAGGCTACGGGCCCCTTTGAAAATGCATGGCGTTGCTGACGAAAAAGTCGAAAGTGCACTCAAATCGTATTACTCTGCCGATATACGGGACGTATCGAATAAGGAATTTGAAAACCTACTTAGCCGACCGCTCGCGAGCGTCTTGTGGAATCGCAAGGCGCGCCTGACGAGTGAAGATACTGTTATGCAACTAAGGTATAGCCGATTTACAGGCAGGTTGCTTTATGGAATTTTACGCCTCACTCAACGATTCCTTTTTGCTATCAATAAACCAAACCTTGCCAACAATATGGAATTTATAATGAACCTTCCGTTCAAAAAGTTCCCTGCTTTCTCGAACGGAAAAGTCTCGAAGAGTGCAATACAACGCTTTTTAAAGTTTATCTAGGTGCTTAGGATATAATAGAGTGTATACTGACAATACACAGAACGACGCGAATACGAAATACAGAATTTGCCGACATAACCAAGGAGTGAAAAGGTGACAATTAAAGAAACAGCCGGAAAGATTTTGCTCTATTTCTATCAGCTGCAACGTACCGTTCCTCTGACTATGAAAAATCGCCAACTAGGCTTTGTTGATCGAAAGAGTGGTGGGCTGTATCTTACAAGCGACAAGAAATGGCTGACTAATAACCTACTCGATATTAACCCAGCAACGACTGACATTTTCAATGCGTTTAACTTTTTAATCGAAAAGGGCTACATTCAAACAGTCGAACGATCAACGGGTGAGGCAAAAATCTACGTTGGTATTCAATTGAGCTCATCTGGCATTGATGTTGTTGAAGGCATCGAAGGTGGCCTCGACGACAAGCAAATATTTGCTTCCAATTTCAATATTAAGGTGGACGGCACTGCCGACATCGAGAGTATCATCAAAGATAACCTTAGCGTCTTACTAGAAAGTTAGTTTTTTCCGTTTTTCTCGCGGTGCATACAACCAGGCCAGCAGCAAGGTCGTCGAACACCATCGGCTAATTCTGAGTGAGTGCGCTCAACTCGGCGAGCCCGTGTTTCAATCAGCTTTGCGCCTTCAACCCAGCAAATCCATTCATTGCGGGCAAGTGGTGTGATATCATTCCAGGCTGCCAAACCATCAGCGTCTGCTAGTAGAGCCTTTTTTAGGTCTGCCGGCATTTTGTGGACGGTACCACTAAGAATTTCTTTTGTCTTCATATAGTTATTATACCAGTAGCAAATTCTTGCAGAATAAGCATAAGGCTTTACAAATCTATTACTCAGATTTATGATGAAGTCAAACACACAGTGCGCTAAACAAGTAGATGTAATTCATATTAGGAGGTAATTATGAAGAAACTATTGAAAGTCTTAGCGGTGGCGATTTTCGCTTTTACACCGTTTATTATCAGTTCATCAGCATTAGCCAAGCCGGTTTGCGAAATAGGTTACACCGGCCCTGACTCGCAAAACTTATGTAAGTCCACTACCAAATATAGCTGCGAAGTTACGAATGAAAACAAAGTAAAAATTAAAAACGACAACAATCAAGTTGTTGCATCTGGTACGGTAAGCAATGGTGACAATAATCAGGGCGGTAACGCAACTTCTGGTTCGGTTACTAACGAAAATGGGACGACTTTTTCTGTGACGATTACAAACCCTGGTTTTGAAGGAGTCTGTGTTGCTGAAGCGGTTGTACCGGCTACCGAACAGCCAGAGACACCAACAACACCTACGACGCCGGTAACTCCAGCCCCAACACCGGTGCAGCCGACTGCGACCGGTGCCGGACAAGTTGCTTTGCTGCCAGAAACAAGTGACACCTTTTCGCAGACGCTGCTGATTGTCGTTGCGGCATCGCTGGCTGTTATTGCAGGGGTTGGCGTGGGTGCCGTTGCGCTTTATCGTTACTATAAGTCTTTGTAGGATATGAATACAAAGGGCGCTATAAACAACCGCCAGACTTACGTTGTTATCGGCGCAATCAACTTCTTTGTTATGGTGATGTTTGTGGCAATTCTGTGGCCGCAGCCGATACCCGAAAACATGGACACGACGGTAGCGGTTGTACGGGAACGGCTTGGTGGCGCAGCTCTTACGAATATCAACCTTGGAATTCCAAATCGGGTAGTGGTAGACAGTGTAGGTATTGATCTACCGGTTCGGACAGGGTCGTATGACACAGCTGACCAAACATGGACACTTGATACACAATCGGCATTTTATGCTGACCGCTCGGTACCCGCTAACGACAGCAATGGTTCGACGTTAATTTATGGTCATGCACGCTACGGTTTGTTTGCTAAAGTCCCAGAAATTACTGAAGGATCAACCGCTCGTGTTTACACCGATTCCGGAAAAGTATTTTCTTACACGTTTCTTTCGAGTCGCGAAGTAAAACCGGATGACACGGAAATTTTTGCAACTACCGGTTCACCTACACTAGCGTTGCAAACATGTTCTGGGCCATTTGATACTTACAGGACATTGGTTTCATTTAATTTATCAGGAGTGTCGTCACTATGAGCGAGCTAATATCTGTTATATTTTTGTGGATGGCGCTTTTAAGCTTGCTTGTGATTATCGGATTAATATTTATCCATTCGTATCAAATTTTTGAAGAACCGGACATTCAGAAACGAATGCGAAAATTACGTAAACCGGTACAACCTTGGGTAACAGTGCTTGTGTACGCTCGAAACAATGAAACTGGAACTCGAAACTCGCTAAAAGCACTTCTGCGCAGCCAATATCATAATTTCGATGTTGTTATTGTCAAAGACTATTCGGGCAATGTTGTGGAAGCATTGAAAAAAGGATATCAAAAAAGTCAACACGGTAAGGTTGTTATTTCGCTTCAAGCTGGGGTTATCGTGCCACCCTCGTTTATCAAGAGAGCGGTTGCGATGAAAGGTGAGCGAAGGCAGATATCACTGCGCGTCACTAAGCCGATGCTCACAAGCTCACTGGTTCAAATTGTTCACTCCCTTAGTGACTCGCTGTGGCAACGTGGCTCTAGGGTGCGAGTGAGTGGGGCGAAGAATATTGTATCACCTAAAAATATGCCACGCGTTGATTTTCTTATCACAGCACTATTTGTTGGAATTGTATCGCTTAGCTTAGTCACCAATGAGCTTATTATTGTTTGGTACAGTTGGTTAATTTTTACAAGTTTTCTTCTCGCTACCATCTGGTTAAACGAAGAAAAAATTATGATTAAAATTCAGCTCTCTTTCTCAGCGATATCAGCATTCTTCTTGTTGCCGGTTGCCAGTCTAGCCGTGTGGCGTTCTCAGTTTAGTTCAAGAAACTGACTCATATGTGAGAATTCTCGTATACCACCCAGTGGCCTATATTATATTCTAAATTAAGAATTGCGAGGAATGTGGAAGGGAGGTTTGTTCTTGTCGTAATCGTTAGTGGCCACTCGACAAACACTCAAATAGTTAGGTTTAGTCGGGGGGACACCCGAGGACAATAATATAAAGGAGGACAGCTATGATTAAGATTAAAAAAGCAGTTGGCGCAAGTGTTCTATCGCTTGGACTTGTTGTTGGTCTCGCGGGTTTTGCGGGAGCGACTTCAGGTACGATCGGTACAACCGGTCCTGACTCATATAACGAAGTAACGAGCAAATCTCGTACAGAGACGCGCGTTAAAAATAATAATAATGTTAACCTTTCAAGCAAGAATCACCAGTACACTTCAAGTGGTGATGCAAAAGTAAAAGGGAACACAACTGGCGGTAGCGCAAGGAGTGGCGACGGAGAGAATCATAACTCAGTAGGGGCAACTATTGAAGTTGATAATTCACAAACCGCCGGAGTAGTTGCTGGCGTTGGTAGCGGGGACGATCATGGCACAGGCAGTATTACTAATACTGGTCCTGACTCGGTAAATAAAGTTAAATCCGAGAAGTCAGTTCGAATTAATGTAGATAACAATAACAATATTCACATCTACAACTCGAACGACCAAGCCGCTAAATCAGGTGACGCTGAAGTTACTCACAACACAACTGGTGGCGATGCTACTAGTGGTAGTGTGACGAACACAAACTCATCTACATTTGAAGTTCGTGTGACTAACTAGCACGTCTTCTTGGTAAGGAAGTATTTCGAGAGGGTGGTGTTATCTTGCCACCACCCTCTCACCGAGAATTTTAAGATAGTAAGGGGGAAAATATGCGGTCAATAAAAAAAGTAACCCAACAAATACTTGCATATCTAACCGCGTTAATTCTTGTGGCTGGCTATCCAGTGGCAGCGATGGCCGACACACAAGAACCAACGACAACCCCTCCTGCTCAGGTGACCGAACAGGCGCCAGTGCAGGCCCCGGCAGCTGAACCTGAAACCCCAAAACTGAACTATACGTATAATCAGGATACCGGGCATTGGGACAGTGAGAAGTGGCAGTATAACCCAGCGAGTGGTATTTATGAGGCACCCCCCGCTCCGGTTGTTATTGCACCGCCAGCAGCTGAGGATAAATCAACTGGCTCGGCAGACGAAACGAAATCCGTGGATACAACGGTTACTGCTGAAAATAACCTCACATCGAATGCGACTTCTGGTAACAGCTCAGTTGCCGGCAATACGGCAGGTGGCAGTGCCGCAACTGGCGACGCAGCTGCTATGGCGACATTGCTGAATGTCGTTAATTCATCGGTTACAACTGGCAATAACCAAAAAGTTGCAACCTTTACTCAAGATATTCTAGGTGATGTGAAGGGCGATATTGTCTTATATCCAATGCTTTTGAAGGCTATGTTAGAAGCACAAGCGGGTGGTAATGCAAGCTCGGGTATCGATGTTAAGAATAACTTTGAAGTGAATAATAACGTTGATTTAAGCGCGACGAGTGGCAATGCAAATGTCTCAAGTAATACGTCTGCCGGAGATGCGACTACGGGTTCTGCAACGGCAGTCGCAAATGTCGTAAATATTTTAAATTCAATGATCGCTACTCAACAATCGTTCATTGGGACAATTAATATTTATGGAAACCTAGAGGGTGACATTTTGATAGCCCCAGACTTCATTCCTCAGATGATTGCGAATAATAAGCAAGCTGAATCTTCGGATACGCAATTATCCACGAAGGACTCTACGACTATCGTGAATAATATTTCGGCCGTGGCTGAAAGTGGCGCAGCTGCCGTGTTTGGCAATACTAGCGCAGGCAATGCAACAACGGGCACTGCCGACACGGGCGTAGTGATATTCAACTTAACTGGTCATGAAATAATTGCCAAGAATAGTTTACTAGTATTTGTGAATGTTTTGGGAAAATGGGTAGGAGTGATTGTTGATGCTCCAGCCGGTGCGACCTCTGCCTTGATTGGTAATGGGGTTACGAAAAACGAAACATACGCACCTGATTTGAAAGTAAACTCAGAATCGAACCACGGAATAACTAACACGATTTCGGTTGATGCGAAATCAGGTGACGCAACCGTATCTGGTAATACGATGGCGGGCGGTGCGACAACGGGTTCGGCCGTGGCGCTTGCCAACATTGCGAATATATCAGGGAGCCAGTTTGGTGTTTCGGACTGGTTTGGGGTACTGTTCATTAATGTTTTCCAGAATTGGTATGGTGATTTTGGAAATGATACGCCATACGGGGACCTTGATGAATTACCCGCAGAGCAGCCGTCCAGAGAAGAGCCGACCGGTCCAATCCAATTTGTACCAAAGCAAGAAACAGCTCAAGCACCAGCCGGCCGCACTACCCGTAGTGCCGCGATCTATGTAGACACTCAGCCTTCGCAGGCTGCTAATAGTACCGCGACGCTTACAACGGTTACAACACCAGTTAGCGACGAAGCGCCGGCAACTTTAGGCGATAATACGTCTGCGAACGCCCGAGATTTATTAGACACTGGGTTTGACTTCCGATTGTTCATTGTTGCTGGTTCATTGCTTGCGATCGGACTTTCGCTACTAGGGTTAAAGAGGCTGTTTAGTTAGGCACGGCAGAGGGCAAGTTGCAGAGTTAAAAAATCAAGCGTAAGCTAAATAGGGGTGGTCTTGAAGAAGCTAATCCCCTATAAGGGGACATATCGTGGTACAAGAAGCTTTTGATGAATTTATTACTACTTTTCCGCTACTTGTCTTTGAAAAAGGACAGACGGTGTTGCTTAAGGATGAAGTGCCGAAGGGCACCTATGTTATTGAGTCGGGCATTATTAAGACCTATACGATTAACGAAACAGGTGAAGAGCGAATTGTGTCAATCGACACCAAGGGGGAAGACATACCAATCGGGTTTACGATTGGCCTCATCGATCGTTGCCAGTATTTTTATCAGGCGTATACACGTTGTACTATCCGCGTTGTGCCAACGGACGCCTATCTAAACCACCTAGCGGAAAATCCAGAAAGCCTTTATAAGCGTCATATCCGGATTACAAAGATATTATTAACAAACCTTAGGCGTATTGAAGCACTTGGGCAGTCGAATGCTAGTGAAAAAGTGGCACGAACGCTCTTGTATATGGCCGACACGTTAGGTTCGACGTTTCCAAATAAAACGATTCGTAAATTATCAATTACTCAACAGGAAATTGCCAATGCCCTTGGCCTCACCCGTGAGACCGCGGGGATCGTGTTGAAGAAACTCGAACTTAAGCAGCTGCTAGAACACTCGCGTAATACGTATGTGTTGTACATTGAACGGCTTCATAAGTATATCGATAAACGGTAGGGTTATGTTTGGAAGTGAACCATCTGAATAAGCAATTAAATAAAGGGGGAAGTATATGCTACAAAAAATAACACCATGTTTATGGTTTGATACGAACGCAAAGGAAGCAGTCGAATATTATGTTTCGGTATTTCCGAATAGTAAAATAGTCGATATACAATACTATCCAACCGAAGGACTACTCGATTTTCAAAAGCCTATGGCGGGCGAAGTATTAGTTGTTGATTTCGAGTTGGACGGACAGAAGTTCACTTCACTTAATGGTGGCCCCGATTTTAAGTTTACTGAAGCGGTTTCATTCGTCATTGAATGCAGAGATCAGCAAGAAATTGACTACTACTGGGACAAGCTTTCAAAAGTGCCTGAATCCGAGCAGTGCGGCTGGTGTAAAGACCAATTTGGCTTAAGCTGGCAAGTTATTCCGGAAAACTTAAATGAACTTATGCAGCGACCGAATGCGTACGCTCACATGATGCAAATGCACAAACTTGTTGTCGCAGACTTTTAATAGAATACCTATAATTGTCGACGATATACCCCTTATGCTATGATAGACCAAGTAAGATTAGGAAATTGGAGAATCAATCATGGATGAAGGACCGTTTCGCGCGTCACGACCGGCAGATAGAAGGGCAGTAAATAGGTCAGAACCTGCATATCGCCAGCCAGAACAGCCACAACAACCAAAGCAAGAGCCTGAACCTGTGCATCGCGCACCGTCATCTCATCGTCCTGCGCAGGAAAAGAAATCTTTCAAAAGATTTAAGTTGCCAATTATCCTAATCGCTCTTCTTCTTATTGTTGTCGTTAGCTTGTTAGCCTGGACGAGCTTTAGCAACAAAAATGCTGGTGCAGCAATCGATACAAGCAAATATCAGGCTGTATTCTTTACTAATGGCCAGGTGTATTTTGGCAAATTGAGTACGGTAAATGATAACTACCTCAAGTTGACTGATATTTACTATCTTCAAACACAATCAACCGATGCGAAGGACACAAATCCACAGCAAACATCAACTGACCAGAGCAACGTCCAGCTTATTAAGCTTGGCGAAGAGATTCACGGGCCAGAAGACGAGATGGTACTTTCTCGAGATCAAGTATTGTTTTACGAAAATCTCAAAGCTGACGGCAAAGTCGGCCAATCAATCGAAGCATACAAAAAATCTCACTAGTATTTAACTACTAGCTGAGGGATTCGATATACTTCGACCAATCTTTGTTATCAATTTTCTGCTGAGACTTTATGAGTATCAGCAGATTATTTTTTACGAAGATAACAGATTGAGGCCCTTTTGAAGATGTGCCAATGTACACTTTTGTATCGCCAGCTGAAATTTGATTGGTGGCGCTGTACTGCTTCGCAAGTTCGGCAACTTGGGTGTCGACGTTACCTTGAAATGACCCAGGCAGAGGCTGTTGGCTTACAGCAAGAGAGATGCCTGCTATTGTGTCGTTGTAGGCAAATACCGGTTCGCTACTGGGTGGACTTATGCGGCTCCAACCTCCAAGGCTGGTAATAGATTTTCCCTTTGGCAGGAGCGTTGAGAATTGTGGCTGCTCGCTAGATTTATTTGAAGTGTTATTTGCTTTGTTCTGTTGAGCGAGCACTACTACAAAGGCAAGACATGCAATAATTACCGCAACTGAAACGCTGGCGATGACTAGAGTTTTTTTTGAAACGACGAAACGATTTTTGAGCAACATTATTGGTATTATTCTACCATAGCGGTATTACTGATAAACGAAGCTAGTTTACGTTTTTGAAGGCAAAGCTAAGGTTGCTTAGATAGGCATTTGCATCATTTTGGGAATCGAGATTAATTTTGAATACGATACTTTCGCCAGCAGTGAAGCTACAGCTTGATGGGTCTTGTTCACTTGCGACGACAGTTTGCCAGCTTGTTTTGACTCCTGTCGACACTTCCGTGCCGTTACCGCAGCTCGCAAGACCAGTGCTTGTGTTGCGGTAAATCTTATAACTGACGTTAGATTCCAAGCTGTCTGTGCGGCCCATTAGAGATGTTGAACCCGCGACGAACCCGTTAAAGTTACTCGGTAATTTGTAAGTAACATAGAGGCTTCGGGTTTGTGTGGCCGACTCCGCGGACGTCCAGTGGTAGTAGTTATATGTTTCGTTTGTTCCACATACCGTCGGTTGTGATGAACTGCCGTCGTTAATATCAAGTGTGTCAGAACAGAAATCTGTTGCCATGGTGCCGATGCCACCGCTTCGTATAACGGTGTTGGCATATTCAGGACTGAGTGTGACGAAAGTATCGGGGCTTGAGCCGCAATCGCCCCACCCACTCGCTTCGTAACACTGAACTTTGCCGATAGTTGTGTCGTAATACATACTTCCAAGTAGGGCCGCGCTCATGCCTGTCGGGGCAGATGAACCCTTGTCGACAGTAAGTAGGGTAGGCGTGCCAGTGCCGGCACCTGAGCCAATCTGAATGTTTGTACTACCGAAGGTTGCTACCGTCGTACCATTGCTCTGGATATTAACACCGTTTTTACCATCAATATTAAGCAGTTGACCACTGGCTGAAGCAATTGATGCGGTACTTGCAGCGCTAAAGCTTAGCGCTGAATTAGAGAGTGCAACGTTTCCGTTGATGCGGTATTGACTAGAGGTGTTGATGTTACCTGTTACATCGAGCGCGTGCCCAGCTGAAGCGCTGTTACCGATACCGACGTTGGCTGCGCCGCCGTTGTTTGTTGCGGTAAGCAAGTTTAGGCCGTTGCCTTGCAGGGCGAGTGTGTTTGCCGTGTTTGAGAGGTATCCGGTGGTGGTGCTGCCGTTCCAGCTAAAGCCTAGAATTGCGTTTTCGTCTGGAGACAATACTCCGATGGTAGCTTGGTGATTTGATGTTCGACCGTCGGCGACTAGCAGGCCACGTGCGGTCGCGGCAGAAGTTGATGGCAGCCCGAAAGCGATAATCGAGTTGTATGCCGCTACTGTATAGTTCGGAATATTGATGGCGGTACGCATTTGGTAGCCATTTGGTGTAGTGTATTGTAGCGAGCCAGTACCTTGAATAGTGATACCCTGTTCAAAGGTTGCGTTCCCTCGGGCTACAAATGCAGTGCCGGTACCGGTGCGTATGCTGCCGTCATTGCCGACATCAAACAGTACATTACCGGTGTTGTCGTTGTTGATTCTGAAAGATGAGCTAGCGCCAATGCTGAAGGTTGAGCTACCGTTAACTATGGTGAATGGATTGTAGTTATTTCCTTGGTCGTGCACGACGAAGCCGCCAGAGTTATATGTGTTGATTCTGACGCCCCCGCCTGCGCCCTGAATTGTCGTTGAAGAAGCACCACTTGTGCTTCCCATGACGAGTGTCCTGTCGCCTTCGCCAGTACCGATGCTAATGGTGCTGTTGGCGCTGGTAGCTCTCCCGATATTGATTGCCAAGGCGCTGACTGCGCCAATGCTTAGCGTGCCATTTTCGTTGATAGCGTCAATTGCTGGGGCCAGGACGTTTGTGTCGCCTTGGATAGTGCTTGCTCGAGCTGATCCATCAATAGTAATATCTGCGTTTTGGGCTGTTGTTGAACTCTTAATGTAGCCAGACGCGTCAACACCACCGAGCTGCGCTGAGTTAAGTGCGTAGGGTGTTGCGGTCATGCGCTTCATCGGCAGCATTTCGCCATCAGCAACACAGGGGCTACTTCCAAACGTGTCACAATTAACTGATGCACCCGCGACGTTCATCGAGAGCCATAACGTATCCTGGTTCCAATCAACACTTGTGCCGAATGGATTGAGCGAACCGAGGTTTACCGAAAGGAAGCCATTCTTTACCTCCACGGCGCCAGTTGGACTACCGTTATTCTTGTAGGTTTCAGTCCATTTAAGGGTTCCGCTAGGGTTGCCGGCAACATCACCTGTTCCGTCCTGATAAATTTTAAATTGGATATTGTAGTAGCCGTTAGGGACAATATCGCCGTTAGCGTCAAGAAGTCGGCCTTGAAAGCCGATAGTCTGGTTTACACCTGGAGCCGCATTCGCGACAACGTTCAAGAATAACGTTGTAATTAACGCAATACATAGCAATAGAATACACGAAACGCGTACAGCGAGCCGCCTATCAAAGCGCAGGTTTAAAAAAGTGGAATGGTGCCACCACGTAGTCATTTTGGTTTTTTACTCTTTTTATACCCCTGTGGGGCGTAGTAAATGTTTGTATCACTTGTGACTAGTGGTGGTTCATCTAAAGCTTGGTGTAATTCTAACACAAGCGGGATAAAAATGGCAACAAATTAAGTACTTTTTAACTAACCGCTCATGCTATAATTATCGCAGTGCATAATAGGGGCGTAGGGAGCATAAACAAACAGTGAAAGTATCACGAATTGTCGTTGGTTTGGCAGTTGTCGTTATCGCGGCTTCGGCCGTTGTTTTGCCAGTTGCCGCCGAAACGTATGGTGGCGGTAGCGTTCAAGGGTATGCATCCGATACGCACCTCGACTACGGCACAATTGTGCAACTTACTGGTAAAGACGCCAACCAGGTAAAGATCGCTAAACAAGCCGAGCTGCAAAATATGTTTGGGGTTGTTGTTGACCGAAATCAGTTATCTGTCGTGATCTCGAATGGGGCGCTTGAGAATGAAACATTCGTCGCCGCCTCGGGGACATATAATGTACTCGTAAGTACGCAGGGTGGCCCGATTGTATCTGGCGACTACGTAACTCTATCGTCTGTTAATGGTGTAGGTATGAAGGCTGGTACCGAAGAGAAGACCGTATTTGGCCGAGCGAATGGTCCATTCGACGGTAAAGGGATTACGCTTGGTACGACGACACTTAAAGACGTCGACGGTAATACCAACCAAACGGTAAAACTAGGTTCAATTCCGGTGACTATCGACATTAAGAAAAACCCGAACGACAAAAGTACAAAGTCTGACTTGCCTGATTTCCTTCAACGACTTGGTCAGCAAATTGCCGAAAAAGAAGTCAGTCCAATTCGAATTTATTTGAGCTTGGGTATTACGCTGATTAGCATTCTAGCGGCGATCGCAATCTTGTATTCTGGGGTACGCAACGGTGTTATTTCTATCGGTCGTAACCCAATGTCGAGGAAGTCGATTTTCCGAGCACTCTTGGAAGTCATATTAACAAGCGTATTAATTTTAATTATCGGTTTATTTGCGGTATATTTACTACTAAGACTATAGTTCAGAAATAGGTGGGAAAATGGGATTATTTCAACATAAAAAGCCGGGTGCGCCAAAGACTCCTCAAGAAGAGGCAACTGAAGGTGTCGTAAATTATATCGACGAGACGTTTAAGGATGAACTCCGTGATTTTGGCCGCACGTATTTTGAGAAAATTATTAACGATACCGGCGCTCTGTTTCAACAAGACCTCAATACCACCATTGGTCAAGTGAATCTACAGTTGCAAGCCCATGTCACTAAACAGCTAGACGTTGCAATTGCCCAAGTAAATGCCGAACTTAAAGAGCATGTTGTAAAGCAGCTTGAAAACCAATTTGCCGAATACAACAAAGAGATGAAAGATGCTCAGAACTTGGCCTTGAAATCATTGACCGAAAATTCAGAGCAACTACAGGCTGAGTACAACGACCTGCGTACAATGCTACAAAAGAATGTCGCTGACCAAAAGGTGACATTGACCAACGTATTTGAAGAAAACAAAGTGCGTATTGCCCAGATGAAAGAAGCGCAGGACTTAGCTTTGAAGTCACTCAACGATAGTGCCGAGGCGTTGAAAACCCAATATGCTGAAATTAATGAAACCCTCAAGACTAATGTTGCCAGTCAAGAAGCTGTGTTGGTGAGCGGCTTTGAAAATAACATGGGCAAAATTATTGAACACTACTTGGTCGGCGCCCTTGGTGATCAATACGACCTCAAGGCCCAGTTGCCGGCAATTATTCACCAAATGGATGAAAACAAACAAGCAATTGTGGACGACATGAAATTATGAGTGAGGCCGCTGTAAAAACACATGAGGATTTTATTTTGCCAGTAAGTGTGGTGACTCAAATTGACGTTTCTCGTTTGGTTAGTGAAGTTGAGCGTGTCGATAATGACATGACTGCTACTGCAGTTCGCGCTAAAGCGGGTGCACAAGAGCAGCCTCAGCCCGTTCTTTCGGATCAACTGACTGAATTTTTAAATGAAAATAGTTTAAAAATTACGACTGGTTCAGAGCGAACTACGTTGGTAAAGCAGCTGCGATTGTTGAAAGAGAAAGCGCCGGTACTGCACATGACATTCGCCGTGACGGCTGACACCGAAAGTTTACAAAAACTTGCTGCTTGGGCTCGCGGTTCGGTGCATCCACAAGCAATTATTGCTGTTGGTCTACAGCCAGCCTTAGTTGCGGGTGTGTATTTGCGAACGCCAAACCATGTTCATGATTTTAGTATGCGTGGTGCACTTGAAGGCCGGCACGGCCTGCTGGTTGATGAATTGGAGGCGCTTCGTGTCAGCAAGTAAGAAATTCGATAAGCTTGTCGCTGACGGAAACCCGGTCGGTGAAATTATTGGTATTGATTCGTTCATGGTCAGTATTAAAGGCCTGCAGCCAACGAACGTGCATGCAACGGTTCGATTTGATGATGACACTCGTGGGTATGTTCACCAGGTACTCGAGGACCATGTTGTTGTAATGAAGCTTGATCCGTCTCCGCTACACATTGGTGCAGTCTGTGTCATTGAGGCACTTGATATTATGGTTCCGGTCGGCAAGAATTTTATTGGTCGGGTTATTAACGTCTTTGGCGAGCCACTTGATGGCAAGGGTGAGATTGTTGCTGATCAAGAGTGGGACGTTTTCCATTCGGCACCGATGCTTTATGAACGTGAACTACTGGATACACCAGTTGAGACGGGTGTGACAATCCTTGACCTTGAATATTCACTCGCACGTGGTCAACGCATGGCGATGCTAGGGGATAGTAAGGTTGGTAAAACCGCACTTGCGGCCCAGTTGGCTATTAACCAGAAAAATACTGATATCACTGTTATTTATGTACTTATTGCTAAACGTAATCACGACGTCGCAGAGTTGGTGACGAGCTTGGCAAAAAATGACGCGCTTAAAAAAGCAGTTGTCGTTGTGAGTAACTCGTTTGAATCGTTAATTCTTACTTACTTGGTTCCCTATGTTGGTGCTGCTCATGGCGAGTACTTTTGGCACAAGCTGAATATGGATACACTGGTAATTTACGATGACCTGACAGCCCACGCCCAGGCATACCGTGAGATCTCCCTAATTGCAGGCGTTTCACCGGGTCGTGACTCATACCCAGGCGACATGTTCTATACACACTCGAGCCTACTCGAGCGTGGCGGCAAAACTGAATCTAACCACGCTAGTCAAACACTCGTTCCAATTGTGTATGCACCGGGCGGTGACATTACTGCCTACCTGCCAACCAACATCATGTCGATTACTGATGGTCAGTGGATTCTGGATGAGAAGATCTTTAAAGATACTATGCGCCCAGCAGTTAGTACCGCCCTTTCGGTGACCCGTGTTGGTGGCGTTGGCCAGAATAAACGACAAAAAGGCTTTGCAGACAAACTTAACCTAACACTGGCTGGTTATCGAACAGCTGAAGAGTATGCTCACTTTGGTACCGAATTAAGTCCGCAAGCCCAAGCTGATTACGACAAAGGTAAGGTGCTGTTTAAGTTGATGAACCAAGGCATTGGTGAAATTTATAGCTTTGCCGAACAGCAGTTCCTTATGAGCATTGTGCTTGGTAGTAGCCCTGAGGAAATTATTAATGTCGAGTTGCTAAAAGAGAGAGTGCACGAATACGGGCCAAAGCTCAAAGAAGACAAGGACATGAATGGTAATTACGATGAGCTTGAAGCGGCGCTAAAGACCGAAGTAATGACAATTGACGAAGTGAAAAAGGCAGCTATCGAAAAGGCTGCAAAGGCCGATGAAGAAAAGATGCGTCAGGCGAAAGAAGCCGAGCAAGCGGAAGCTGTGGCGAGTGTCGTGGCTGATGATAAAGAGAAGGCGGAGAGAAAGTAATGCGACGCCCTCTTGAAATCAAAGCCGAAGAAGCGGCAGCGCGTTCTGTCGTAAGCCTAACATCGGCGCTTGAAAGTATTAGTAGTATGCAAATTGCTAAGACGAAAAATAAGGTGTTAATTAGTAACCAATTTTTCGATGAAGTTTGGAATATCTACAAGCAAATTCGTGTTGATGTTTTGTTTAACTATGGTCGCAAAATTGATGAGACGCCAATTAATAAAGAGTTGCTGATTCTTATTACTGCTAAGGGTGGCTTGAGTGGAGACATCGATAACCGTCTTATTCGTAAGTTTATGGAACACTACGACGAGAACAAGAACGACGTATTAGTGATTGGGCACCACGGAACAACCAAGCTGAAACAGGCACACGTTAACTACACTTATTATTTTGATTTGCCAGAACACGATTATATTAATGTTGACCCACTGATGGATATCACGAAAAAATATGCAAAAAGCCGCATTTTTTACCAAAATTATATTTCACTTTCTCAACAAGAAATTATTGAAGTTGACCTTAGTGACGTTGTATCAAGTAAGGGCCGTACAGCTGACTTGAGTACTATCGGCGACGATATGGTCAGTGAAAAAACGTACATCTTTGAACCAAGCTCATACGCTGTTGCGGCTTACCTTGAGGATTCAATTCTGCGTCTAACAATTTCACAGTTCATTTACGACAGTCGTTTGGCGCAGGTTGCGAGCCGCTTTAAGGCAATGTCGGCAGCTAAAGAACGTTCAATTACAAACGCCGCTGGTTTACATACCGAATATAACCGCGCAAAGCGTACCCAAGTTGACACCAGGTTGAAAGAATCTATGTCGGGTCTTAAAAAATTACGAGCCGGAGGAGCAGAATAATGAGCGAACAAACCGTGTATAAAAAAGGCATCGTCCGCACCTTGAAGGGGCTTGTTATTAAAGTACGCTTCGACGAAGGTATGCCAGACCTGAACGAAATGCTGTATGTTGATAATGATAAAAAGTCCCCACTTCTTGTGAGTGCTCTCGAGCATGGTGATATGGCAGTCTGTCTAAACATCGGTGGCGATTACAGTATTCAAAAAGGCGAGACGGTTACTCGTAGTGGTCGCAGCCTGGAAATTCCGGTTGGTGATGAGATGGTTGGGCGCGTATGGGATGCTATGGGCCGCCCAATTGACGGCAAGCCACAACTCGACCAAGCGGTGTTAGATAAAATGATTAAACGCCCAATTTTCGCCCCAGCATTCCAAGAAACAAGCCTGGAAAACCGATCCGATGATGTACTCGAAACTGGTTTAAAGGTGCTCGACTTCTTTACGCCATTCGTTAAAGGCCGCAAGATCGGCATTGTCGGTGGTGCCGGTGTGGGTAAGACGGTGCTTACTATGGAGATTATTAATAACGTCGCGACCGGCTCTGGTGCACTGTCTATCTTTGCTGGTATTGGGGAGCGTATTCGTGAAGGGCACGAACTGTTTAAGACGCTAGGGGATAACGACCTACTGAAAACAACCGCCATGTTCTTTGGGCAGATGAATGAAAACCCTGTGCAACGTAGCCTTATTGGCCTTAGTGCAATCACACTGGCTGAGTTTTTCCGCGACGACCAAAAGAAGGACGTACTGCTGTTCGCCGACAATATGTATCGTTATATTCAAGCAAAAAACGAAGTCTCGACTATTATTGACCAGACGCCTGCCGAGGGTGGCTACCAACCAACCGTCTTCTCGGATGTTAAAACCTTCCAAGACCGTTTGTCGACGAATGCAAATGGTTCCATTACCGCGCTGCAAACAATTTACGTGCCTGCCGATGACCTTTCCGACCCAGCGGTGCAAATGATTCAACACGAACTGGACAGTACGATCGTTCTATCGCGTGCCGTTGCCGCCCAGGGTATTCGCCCAGCGGTGGATATTTTGGCATCTAAATCGAGCCTCCTCACACCAGAAGTTGTTGGAGAACGCCACTACGCACTTGCTACCCGGGCAACTGCAATTTTGCAGAAGTACGAATCGTTGAAGGGAATTATTGCCATTATTGGTGAATCTGAGCTCTCCGCTGAAGACCGTGACGATTACAACAAGGCAAAAGAACTCGTTGAATTCTTCAAGCAACGCTTTAACGTTATGGAGAAGGTGACCGGAGTTGCTGGCGAACACATGACCCGAGAAGACACGCTTAATGGAGTCGAAGCGATTATTGGTACCGTTGAAGTGAAAGAGAAATAATGGCCGAGGAAGTAGCTGTTAAGAATAGCGGTAAGCCAACCCTTGAGGTAAAAGTATACGCACCATTTAAAGTGTATTTTGAAGGCAGCGCATATAGTGTCAGTGCTATTAATGCTTCAGGTCCTTTTGATGTATTACCGCAACACCACAACTTTTTGTGTATGTTGGTACCGTGCACGCTTACTGTCCAATCGGCCGATGGGTCACAGAACATTAAGGTTAACCGCGCGCTTATGCATGTGAAGGCTAACCGCGTTGTTGTGTTTATGGATGTCTAGTTAGTAACGAAGTAATCAAAAGCGAATGGTTGGTTTGCTGGTGCAATGTTTACACTACAAATACTGAAGCCGCTATTATTACGCTCTACGTAATAATCGGTAGCGCCAGCTGCAGCCCCGACTGGGCTAATAAGTACGTGGGGCGCATTGGAAAAGCTTTGTTGAAAGTTCACACGCACAAAACAGCCAGCTGTCGGGTTATTTCCAGTGTTGATGCTGACCGTACCGGTTGTATCCGAGCCGTTTACTGAAGTAGAACCTCCAGCGCCTACTACACCGGCGTTTGAGGTTCGGGTCGGTGAAGCGCCAGTAAAGCTAATGTGGTTCGGGATTTGCAGGACGGCGTTGCCGCTCATTACGAGGCGAGTGACGGTAATTTCTGAAGCTGTGATTGCACCGCTGAATGAAGCAGCGCCAGCGACGTTGAGGTCGCGAAGCGTTGTAACTCCTTGAATGGCAACGGTGGTTGCAACTTGCAGGCTATTAATTTGGGCTTGCCCAAGGTTTGAAGTGCCGGAGATTGTGAGTGTTGGAGCTTGGACACTTCCACCGCTTTGAAAGTTGCCAGCAACGTTTAGGTTGCCTCGCATCAACGTTTGGCCGGCGATAATAGCATTACCTTGAATGGTAAGGGTCTGGGCTGCGCCACCAACTGATGCGTCTGTGTTGGCTAGGTCTTTGAGCGCGTCTTGTGTTAGCTCTTGGCTGGCAACGGTTGGCACGACGGGGTCTTTTTGGCTATTGAGGTAGCTGACCGCAGCAATTGCAGCTGCAGTAACGACCAATATGACAAAGAGTAGTAAGTAGACGTTAATCTTTTTAAGAAAACGCTTAAACGGTGAGACTTTTTTTACGGCAGGCTGGTCGGTCGCGGTTGAAGGGGATGAGGCTGCTTGTTCGGCTTGCTCTTCCTCAAGCTCTTCCGGAGTCAAACTAAGGGCGTCAACTGGAGCCTGTGGCTCAGTATCTTTTGATGGCTTGTTAGCGTCGTCTGGGGAGGAATTTTTGTCTGGCTCCATTGTCCTGAAAGTCTTTAGAGTTTACGTTTATGCTTAAGTATAGCTTACTATATTTAACAAGCCGACGCTAGGTTGTGTTTTTAGTATCCGTAGGGGATAATATACAAATAAAGCTTATGCGAAAACATAGATTATGGACAGGGGTAAAGGTGATGCTGGCAGTGATGCTTGTTGTTGCTAGTGGTGCCGGTACTGCGAACGCAATTACCTCTAGTTCCAATAACTATCAAATGACCGAAACACAATTTGGTTCAAGCGAAAAAAGTTGTTCTGGACAGTACTGTGCTGAAGCCTCGATTGGCGAAGCGACTGACGGAAGCGCTACGACGACAGGCTCTGCGCAGTTTGAGGATATTACTGATAACGAACCATTTCTCGATATGATTATCGAGCCAGGTGATTCGAACCTCGGAGTTTTGAGTACCGAACGTACCTCAACTAAAACAACAAGTATTAAGATTCGAAGCTATTTAATTTCTGGTGGCTACTCGTTGCAAATTATCGGTGACGCACCGAAGTATGGTGACCATACATTGTCTACGCCCACTACGCCTACGACCTCAACCCCGGGCACTGAAATGTTTGGCATAAACGTTGTTGCTAATACATCACCAAGTGTTGGTGCTAACCCGGTGCAAGTGCCGGCCGATCAGCAAGTATTTGGCGTTGCGAACGATAATTATAAAATTCCAAATAAGTTCATGTACCAGAGTGAAGCTGTGATTGCGCATGGGCAAACAGATTCAGGCCGGACTGATTATACGGTCAGTATGGTTGTAAACATCTCAAACTCAACACCAGCAGGTAAGTACACGGGCGACTTTACAGCTATGCTGATTCCAGCCTACTAGCCAATACTTATACACAGCTTAAGGCTGTGGATAACAAATTGTATTGCGTTGTATATATTGCTAATGGTAAAATGCGCATGTAAGCCTTATCAAAGGATATAAAAATAAACACAATCAGGAGATATACACGAATGTATACACTTAAATCAATCTTAAGACGTGGTTCGTTGCTTGGCGCTGCGGGTGCGATGCTTGTGGCGGCGATTGTGCCAGCTGGAGCTGCATTCGCGGATGCGTTGAACCCATTGACTGAGCGTTCTTTGATGCTCAGTAGCTCGGCACCTGGATTTGTCGATACTGACGGTTCGGGCAACTCTGCTGCAGCGCCTAACTCTATCGGACAAAACTATGCACCGGCTGGCTCAGGACCAAACGGCAAGAAGACCGGTGAGACATTTATCTTCAAGGTAAGTAGCTCTGCGCTCATTAAAGGCATGAACTTCCAGTACTGCACAAGCGCAGCTGGTAAGTGTCAGGCACCGGGCAACAACGATCAAATCGATGGCGTTGGTGATGCTGACCCAAACAAAGACGGTAGTACTGTGGACTCAACTCGTATTGCTAACGAAACTGCCACTACTGGTGGTTGGGCGCAAAACTTGAGTGACTTCAATATCCTTAATACTTTCACTGAAGGCGCGGGTGTTGGCAAGTTCCAAGTTTACGCTAACAATGTTTTGACTTCTGGCTGGACATTTGCAACTAGCAATAAAGAAGACCCAACTCACACTGGACACAAAACTGGTAAAAATAACTATGTAACCTTAGTTAATTCTGCCGGTGTTCAAATCAACAATGGCCAACAGGTTAAAGTTGTATTCACTCCATCGGAGACAATTTACATGACTAACCCTGGAAAAGGTTCGTTCTTTGTAAAGCTTAATACTTTCAAAAGTGCATTAACAACCGACTTCATCTCTGGTGGCCCAGAAAATGTTGACGGTGGTGTAACTGTGGCAAACGTCATGACTGACTCGATTCACATTACCACCAAGGTACTAGAAACCATGGCATTCTCAGTTGGTACACAAAACCGCGACAATGTTGTGGTTGACTGTGCAAACCCTTCCGCTAACACTAACCCTAACGATGACATTCCTGACTGTGAAACGAATGGCGCCGTTCACGGTAAATGTTACCCAGTGCAAAACATCAACCAAAACCGCCTAAACTTGGGTGATCCAAATGCGGAATACTCACTCGAAACTGGCAAGGCTTGGGATGTATATTCATACTGGCGTCTATCATCTAACTCATCAGGTGGTGCAAGTGTCTATTACTCTGGTGATACTCTCGCAAACACCGTAGGTGACCAAATTGCTGACATGCCAACCCAAGCTCCAAGTACTCCAGGTATTGAACAATTCGGACTTGGATTTGTAGATGCTAACGCAACAATTGACTTAGTAACAGGTGCAGAAACGGCTATAACTCCAGCGGCTGATTATACTGGTGCGATTTCTAGCAGTAAGCCATTCGTAACTATACCTGGCCAAACGGCTGGCGTTGGTGGTTTCTCGGCTGGTCAAATTGCAGCTGCCGACTACTCCGAAGCTACTGGTACAATCGATGACGGTAACCGTGGTCCGGGCGATGCTAAATTTAAGTTTAAAGAATCAAGTTTAGCAATCCCTGAACTTATTGTTCAAGAGAACACAGATGTCATTAGCTGTGCAACTGCTAAGATGCGTTACGTAGGTAACATCGCGGCGGACACACCAGCTGGTGTATACACGACAAAGATTAACTACCTTGCATCTCCTCAATACTAAGATTTATCTTAAAAGAGAAATACACGTGTAGATTAAAACCGACCCTCAACAGGGTCGGTTTTAATTTTGGCTACTACGCATAACAGCTATAATCAAGTACAATAACAGGTATGCAGCATAAGTTGTTTCGCCTTCATGCATTTGTATTTAGCTGGCGCCATGTATTCTCTGAGGAGTTGATTGCTTTGGTGCTGGTGTTATTTGTGTTTATAACGCCCGCAGCGGCGGCTATGCGTTTTCAGGATCGCAGCCTATATATGAATAGTACTGTTCCAGCTGCGACAACTTCTTATACGGTAGCTTTTCGCTATATGAGTCCTCAGCCAATTGGTTCTGTTGATATGCTATTTTGTGTTGACCCAATACCTTATCACGCCTGCGTTGCACCTCCAGGTCTCGACGTTTCAAATGCGACGCTCGCTGCTCAAACAGGAGAGTCAAATTTTGCCGTCTTGTCAAAAAATACTAACCATATCGTATTGAGCCGTAACGTTAGCTCAATTCCTACGACAGGGTCTTCTTATAAATTTGATAATATCATTAACCCCTCAGACACATCACAGTCCTTCTCTATACGTCTAAAGAGCCTTTCGTCAGTTGATGGTACTGGCGCCCAGGTTGATTTTGGTTCGGTAAAAGGCCAAGTTACCGATGGTCTAGTTATTGCAACTCAGGTTCCACCAATGCTTATATTTTGTCTTGCTCAAGAAGTCGATTATAACTGTGCTAACTCTAATGATATTTTTTATACCGATATGGGTATGCTTGACTCGAAGTCGACGCTTAAAGCCCAGTCGCAAATGGCAGTAGGTACTAATGCTAGTGGTGGTTTTGCAATTACTGCGAATGGTACGGCGATGAGTGCAGCGACAAATGTTATCGACTCACCATCGACTCCGACAGAAAGCACACCCGGAAAAAATCAATTCGGAATCAATTTGGTTGAAAATAATGACCCTATTGTTGGCGAGAATCCAGAAGGTGAGTTTACCAACGCAATTGCTTCACCGAATTACAGTACCCCAAACAAGTATATGTACGTTCCTGGAGATTTAGTGGCTTTTTCACCTAACGTAAGTTTAATGAAAAAGTTCACTGTCAGCTACATTTTAAATGCCAGCCCAAGTCTGCGTGCTGGTGTGTATACAACAACTATGACCTTTATAGCCAGTGGTCGTTTTTAATGATACAATACAGCTTATATTTATAAATGAACATAAAACGTGAGGGAATATAGAAAAATGAAAAGCTTTAAAGGCGCTGTTATTGCCGGTCTAGCGGTTTTAATTTTTGCGGCAGCCGTCTTGCCGGTATCATCAGCTTCAGCACAGTCATCGGCAGCACTTAGCATTATTCCTAAGAAGAACTACGTAATCGAACAAGGCAAGACAATCAAAGATACCTTAACGATTCGTAACCTCGACAACGAGAAGCCTCTTCAGCTGACGCTACGTGTAATTGACTTTAGTTATAGCGATGACGGCGGTACGCCAAAGCTTATGTTAGCCGAGGATGCGCCTCAAACGACATGGTCCTTAAAACCATTTCTTACTCTACCAAAAACTTTAACGATACCAGCTAAAGGCACTAAGACAGTTGATATGAAGGTGTCTATTCCTACTAGCCAAGGTGCTGGTAGTTACTACAGTGCTATCCTATATTCATCTGGTGCCCCTGAAGGCGGAAACGTAGGCCTTAGCGCTTCGGGTGTAACACTAGCATTCGTGTCTGTACCGGGTGATGTAAAAGAAGACCTTACCCTTGAGAATCTCGGCGCTTATCGTACCCCTACAACTGATGATAAGGGCGGCTACGTCTTTATGACAGCGACCAAACCCTTAAACATCGCATATACACTTAAAAACGCAGGTAACGTTACTGAATCACCAGTTGGTAGTATTACTTTAAAGAATATGTTTGGCCAAGAAATCACTATTGATAATATTAACCCAAACAATTCATTGGCTTTGATTGGGCAAAGCAGAACGTTTACTTCATGTATAAAACTTGCTAGTCAGGATGTTGACTTCGATGGTGGAACAACTAAATCAAACGCTTGTGCCGAGCCAGATTTGTGGCCTGGACTATATACAGTATCGCTCGACATGTTCTATGGCCAGAATGGAAATAATACAAAAGAAATTAACAGCACTGTCAATTTCTGGTATCTTCCTTGGTGGTTTGTTGTTGTCTTTGTTCTCGTCCTTCTAGCTCTTGCGTACGGTATCTGGCGATTAGTCCAAAAAATCAAGGGTCGTAACTTCGCTAGCCAACGTAAAAAGATGTCTCGTCGTCGAAAATAACCAATAGACCTTTTGTAAGCAGCATAAGCACGTTACAATAAACACAACATGGAACGAAAAATTAAACTTAGCGCACAGTGGGTACTTCCGGTCATTATCGGATCGTGCCTGCTGGCGCTATTTGTTTTTGTTCGGCCGACCTTTGCAATTAATGCAATTCCAACACCAGACCCTAAGCCGGGTTCGTATGGCCTCGAGGCAACGAAGACCCAGGAAGCGCCAACGCAAGGGGCGACTATTACGACACCTGGCAATGGCGCCTCATTTAGTACATCACCAATAACAGTTAATGGTATCTGTCCAAACGATTTGCTAGTTCAGGTATATAACAACAATGTAATGGTTGGTGCGGTGATGTGTACGAACGGAAGTTTCAGTGTGCAAGTGAGCCTGTTCGCCGGCGCTAATGAGCTGACGGCTATTGTTTACGATACTCTTGACCAAGCTGGGCCTGTGTCTAATGCTATAACGGTCAATTATACTGATACGAACTTTACTGCTTTTGGTGCCTTGATCACGCTTACTAGTTCATACGGTCGTCGATCAGCAGCGGCTGGTACTCAATTGGGTTGGCCTCTGCAATTATCTGGTGGGCTTGGCCCGTATGCTTTTAGCCTCGATTGGGGCGATGGAACGGCGACTGAACTTAAAAGCCAATCGCTTGCGGGTGTAGTATCTATAGCGCACACGTACAAGAAGGCCGGTATCTACCAAGCAAACGTCAAGGTGACCGATACAAATAACGTGAGTGCTTTCTTACAGGTTATTGCCGTATCGAATGGTAAGGTGGATGCTTCAGCGGAGACCGCTGACACGACAGCGGGTATTGGCAAACCTCAGGTTCTATGGGTACCGGCAGCTATAAGCCTGGTGTTGCTTATACCAGCTTTTTGGCTTGGACGACTGAGTCAGGTTGTTTCTCTTCGTAATAAGATGCTAAAAGAGCGAGACAATATCAAGGATTAACAGTGGTTGCGAACCTGTGGAAAACATTGTAAAAACTTCTTGACAGATATAACCATTAACGTGATACACTAAAAACAATCACCACAACAAATACAAATAAGTTAAGGTAACCAAAGAGAACAGAGGAGTAATAAAGAATATGAATTCTTTTAGTATATTAAAGAGCCGTCAGCTTGGCTTATTTGCAGCAGCTGGTGCATTGTTGTTGGCGCTTATATTGCCGTCAATTGTGTCGGCAGCTCAGTTAACTGAGCGATCTATCGCACTATCAAGTTCGTCAGTATCAGCTACGAACGTGTCGTATACCGTTAACTTTAAGCCGGCGGGTGACGCTGATGCATTTGTTGTTGATTTTTGTGCAAACACACCATTGATTGGCGAGACATGTTCAACACCGACTGGCTTTAGCGCCTCTGCCGCCGCGGGAACGGGAGTAGTTGTAAAGGACGTGAATACTTTAGTGATAACAAAATCACTTGTTAACGCTACACCGGCAACTCAGATTATTACTGGTATCAACAACCCAACAGTTGTAGGCACTATGTATGCTCGCATTGTTACCTACGATACAGCTCTAAATGCTGATGATTACCTATCGGAACAAGCTGCATCTGAAGATACTGATCGAGTTGACGAAGGTGGCGCTGCTATCTCGATCACTAACTCTATCGGCGTATCAGGTGCCGTACTAGAAAGTTTAACTTTCTGTGTATCAGGCCAAGATAACATTGGCGCAGGCTGTGTCGCTACGAGCGGCAGCCTAACAGCACCAACTCTTAAGCTAGGTGAAGCGGTTGGCGATCAATTCGCACTAACTCCAGGAACGGTTAGTAGCGGGTCTATCTATACTCAACTTTCAACCAACGCTTCAAGTGGCGCGGTTGTAAGTCTAAAGAGCAGCACTATTGGCTGTGGCGGTTTGCTCCGATTTGGCGCAGACCCAGCAACTCAGTGTGACATTAAACCAGCAGTGACGGGTGATGTTACGACAGCCTCAGCGAAGTTTGGTGTTAAGACATCAGATGCAACCGGTGTTGGTGCTGGAGCGAACGGTACGTTAGTTCCAAGCGCTGGTTACAGCAATGCAACATATGCGCTGAACTGGCTCATAGGTGATGCAACTGGCGTAACAAGTACGTATGGTGATCCATTCTTGAACACCGCTAGTAAGCCAGCTAACAACCAGAACATGACATTGACCTTTGGTGCAAGCGTCACGAACGACACACCAGCTGGTTTGTACTCGGCCGACTTAAGCCTTATCGCAACCGGTAAATTCTAAACTACTGTTGCCTTGACTACAACACCCCTTTTAACAGGGGTGTTGTTTTGTATAAATAGCATTTCCAAACGTAACCACATCTGTTATGATTGAAGGTAATCAGGTAAAGGGGATTGCTGTGCTGGGGAATAAGAGTATTCAATTGAATGTCAGTTTTATAGGAGCGCTCGCTCTTGCTTTGGCCGTACTCCTTTCACTCTTAATCAGCCCGCACTCGTTTGCACAGAGTGCAAGCAACACCGCAAATACAATAAAAGTAACTCCAGTCCGCTCGGACATTCAAGTTATGCCCGGTGAGAGCAAAACCGTTCAGGTAACCGTATCTAACCTTACAAAATCTTCTATCTCGGTCACTCCCGTAACAAACGACTTCGTTGCCGGCGACGACCGTGGTACTCCGGCGCTTATTCTTGATTCTGACAAGTATGCGCCTTCGCACAGTCTTAAGCGTTTTATGGGTCCGCTGGCCACTGCAACTATCCCAGCAAGCCAGTCAAAGACATTTAATGTTGTTGTAACTGTTCCGGCTAACGCACAAGCCGGTGGATACTTTGGTGCTGTCCGCTTTGCTCCTACTGATCCAGATAGCGGTGGACAGGTGAATCTAAGTGCTAGCGTAGCGTCGTTGATTTTATTGACAGTACCTGGTGATGTTGTTGAAAAACTTCGACTAGAAAACTTCGACATCCAGCAAGACGGTAATAATGGAACAAGCTTCCGAACTCCAACTGGGCTTCAAGTATCATTCGCATTCGAGAATCAAGGTAACCTACAAATTGGACCTTTCGGGAAGATTTCGGTTAAACAAGGCGATAAAGTTGTCTACTCGACTGATTTCAACAATGAAGACCCGCGTGACGTAATCCTCCCTGACAGTACACGCCGCTGGGAAGTGCCACTTGAAGATATTGGCACCTTTGGCCACTACGACGTCGTCGCAACCTTCACTTACGGTACAACTAACCAAACCATCGAAGTCACTAAATCATTCTGGGTAATTCCAACATGGCTCATCATCACAGCAATTGCTACTGTGGTTGGATTGTTGCTCCTTATAGCCCTAATCATCTTCCTCGTAGTTCGCTCTCGTAAGCGTCGTCACATGCCGCGAAACACTCGTCGTCGATAAGCTTGCTTAAACCAGAAGACAAATAAAAACACCCTTCAGAATAGAGGGTGTTTTTATATTTATTACTTCTTCTTAAAGTCGAGCGATAGCGAATTTACGCAGTAACGCATACCGGTAGTGTCACTTGGGCCGTCCTCGAACATGTGCCCTAGGTGTCCGCCACAGTTGGCGCAAGTAATTTCGGTGCGTACCATTCCGAATTCGGTGTCGGTTTTAAACACGACGGCGCCTTCAATTGCATCGTCGAAGCTTGGCCAGCCCGAGCCGCTTTCGAATTTATTATCTGAACGGAACAGGGGAGCGTTACAGTTTGCACAGAGGTACTCACCGTCATCGTGTACGTTTAAAAGTGTACCGGTAAATGGCGTCTCCGTTGCTTTATTGAACAATACGTCCTGCTGTTCTTTGGATAGGTTTGGGTTCTTCATATATTTATTATACGCCGTGTACTATACTAAGTATATGAATACATTAGTAATTGCCGGCGGATGCTTTTGGGGAATGGAAGAATTATTTCGGGATCAGCCCGGTCTTGTTGATACCGAAGTTGGCTACGCAGGTGGCACAAACGATAACCCGACATACGAAAACCATCCAGGACACGCCGAAGCCTTAAAGCTTACATACGACCCAGCCAAGACGAATATTGATGAGCTTCTTGACTATCATTTCCAAATTCACGATCCAACAACAATGAACCGTCAGGGTAATGACGTCGGCTCAAGCTATCGTTCGACTATTTTTTACCAAGATGAGGCGCAGGAAGAGGCTGCCGAGAAGGCAATCGCTCGTAACCAAGTGTATTGGGAGCAACCTATTGTTACTAGTATTGAACCGCTCGCGACCTTCTGGCCAGCCGAAGAATATCACCAAGACTATCTGCAAAAGAATGTCGGTGGCTATACCTGCCACTTCGAACGAGCTCGCTAAATGGCTAAAACCATCCCGACTAATCAAGGGGTGCAAAGCTTTATCGACTCTTTGGATGATTTGAAGCAACGTGCCGATAGTGAAGAGTTAGTTGCAATGATGACAGATATTTCTGGTAAACCAGCGGTAATGTGGGGTCCGAGCATTATTGGTTTTGATACCATCCACTATAAATCTAAAGCCAGCGAAGGTGATTGGATGAAGATCGGTTTTAGCCCACGGAAAGGTAAGCTCTCACTCTACATTACCTGCGATGCGAATATGCTGGCGGATGAATTGAAGGATCTAGGTAAACACCAGGTGGGTAAGGGTTGTATTTATATAAAGCAACTGGCTGATGTTGATAAAGAAAAGCTAAAAACCATTATTCGTACCGCTTTTGAACACAGCGGCTGGTATCCAGCGGCTAGCTAGAAGCCGAGTACTTGCTTGACGTGCGCTAACTGCGCCTGGGCGATAGGGCGTACTTTTGCTGCACCTTCGGCTAAAATAGCATCAAGATGATCTGGGTTACGAAGCAGTTCTTCGTAACGAGCTACTTGTTCGCCAAAACGAGCTTCTAAAGCATCAAGCAGTGAATCTTTGGCTTGTTTCCAGCCAATAGTTTTTTCAACTAGTTGGGTCGCTAAGTCGGTCGCTTGTTCTTTTGTAGCGATTGCTGCGTAAATCTTGAACAGAACAGTTTCACGAATTGTTTCCGGCGTATGGTCAATTGAATCCGTAACTATTTTGCGGACAGATTGCTCCCAAACTTCGCGGCTCGCGTACAGGGGGATGGTGTTTGCATAGCTTTTGCTCATTTTGCGTCCATCAAGGCCGGGTACTTCAGCAATGCCATCGGCAATAACATGCTCGGGAAGTACGAAGACGGTATCTTTGAACTGGTTATTGAACCGTTGAGCAATGTCGCGAGCAATTTCGACGTGTTGAATTTGGTCACGGCCGACGGGTACGTGGGTTGCGCTGAAGGTAATAATGTCAGAGGTCATTAGGATAGGGTAGTTGTACAAACCCATATTTACATCGAAGTCATCAAGCTTGCCAGCGGCACGGTTTTTATCAATAGATGCTTTGTAGCTGTGCATTTTATTCATCCAGCCTTTAGGGACGAAATTATTAAGAATAACATCAAGTTCAAATATTTCTGGAATATCTGATTGGCGATAAAAGTGAGTTGTTGACGGGTCAAGCCCGGCCGCTAGCCAAGTGGCGGCAACCTTGTGTGTAAGCTCCTTCATTGTTTCTCCGTCTTGCACTGAAGTAAGCGCGTGATAGTCAGGAATGAAAAAGAAAGCGTTCGAATATTCACCAGCTCGTCGCAGGGCGGGCTCAATTGCGCCTAAGTAATTACCAATGTGTGGGGTGCCGGTAGGTTTAACTCCGGTTAAAATAATCCCGTTTTGAGGTTCTGTCATACGTATAACTATAGAATAACCTCTCTATAAAGTATAGATTAAAAGGCAATAGCCTTTAATAGGTTAAATATAATAATTGCACCACCAATTAAAATGCCTCCTACGCCAATAATGATTTTGTAGTTATATTTTTGTAGTTTCGCCTTGAGCCATTCTAAAATTCTTTTGATTTTTTTAGGGTATCGTTCCGTGGTAGCGACAATTAAAAGTAAGGGAGCGATAGACGCCGCTAAGAAGACTGCCGTCATAAGAAGGTGGCTGACGATACCAACTTTTGCGCCAGCAATAATTCCGCTTGCCAGGAAGGTGGCGGTTGCCCCTGTAATACTCGCAAAGGTTCGAAAGAAGCCAAGCGATATGAGTGCCCAATAGCTCGACTTTGCGGCTGGCTTGTCGATATCGCTTATGCGATTTGGTCTTTTGTTGATATACCAAAAACCAGCGGCTATAAACACGATACCAATAATAATGTTAAATAAGACGCTGACGGTTAGTGCGCTTGTAGCTGACCTTATGACAGTACGAAGGGTCTCTAATTGGAAAAATTGAAACAATACACTCAGCACCACTATTCCTAGTAGCACGCCTGTCATTAGAGCTATCATTAAATTCCGTACGCGTTTTGCCGTAGTGGCAATTCCGATTTGTGCGATGTAGAGTGTTGGGCTAAAACCAGCAAGGAGGCCTAGAAGGATTATCGCAATAACTGCGCTTATAAATAACCATAGTGAATCGATAAACTCTAGCATATTCCTATTGTATCGCAACCTCGATTTGACAGGGAGATGTGCTAGAATATCGGTATATGAGAACACATCCACTTACGAGTAAGAATTGGTTGTACGTCGCTCTTGCTGCGGCTGTGTTAGGAATCTTGTTTGTTTGGCCATTCTTGGGTGTTGTCGCTTTGGCTATCTTAATCGCTTTTCTGTTTAGTGGTGTGTACAATCGCCTGCTGAAACACATGAAACCAGGCCTGGCGGCAGTATTAACATTACTGTGGTCAATTATTGTGCTGGTTATTCCGGTGATATTAATTCTGGTTTTTACAGTACTGCAGCTTACAAGTTTGGCTTCCGACCTTACTGCAACATTTAATGCCGATGGAGCCGCCATGCCAGTAGTGGTTCAAACGTTTATAGATTGGATTAATACTACTATCGGTCCAATTGTCGGAGCAAATACAATTGTAACCAGTGAGGGGGCGCTCACGTTCTTAAAAACCGCACTACCTGACGTTATTAATGGCCTCGTGGCTTTTATAAGTACATTTATTGGTGGAATCCCTACGGCAATTGCGGTCACGATAATGTATCTATTCTTATTCTACGAATCTCTTGTGTACAGTAAGAAAATTAACGGTACTGTTGTTGCGTTGAGTCCATTTCAACCCGACATTACGCGCATGTTCCTTGCTCGGGTTGGTTTGATGGCGAATGCTATGGCGAAAGGGCAACTGCTGATATCATTTATTATTTCTGTATTATCGGCACTTATTCTTACTGTTTGTTTGGGTCTAGGCGATTACTTCTTCTTGATGGTGGTGGTATTCACAGTGTTAAACCTTGTGCCACTAGGCTGTGGAATTGTTGTTATTCCAATTACTTTCATTGCAATGTTACTTGGTAACTTCTGGCCTGGGCTTGTCGCTTTCTTGTTGTACCTTGTCGCTTCTAACCTCGATGATTTTATTCGCCCGCACATTATCCCCAAGTCAATTACTCTTACGCCTGGTTTGACGGCGCTTTCAGCCTTTGGAGGGATTGCGCTCTTTGGTTTAATTGGTGTGGTGTACGGGCCAATCATTATGATTATCGTCGTTACTGCAATTCAGATGTACCTTGATTATTACGATAAGCAACCAAAGGCCCGTAAGCGCACCTAAGTATAGCCATTACCGAATTGTAATACTTGACATACATTTCATACTAGCGCATTATATTAAGCGATATGCACGATAAGCAACTCTATGGAACAGCAACTGTTGGAACGAAGGGGCAGGTAGTAATACCGGCTGATGCTCGTGATGCGCTTGATATTCAAGCAGGTGACCGGCTGTATGTAGTCGGCTCACAAGAAAAAAAATGGGTAGGTTTTATTAAAGAAGAGCAACTTCGCGATATGCTCGACCACCTTACTGACAACATTGAAAAATATAAAGACATTCTGAAGAAATAACCACAAGGAAACACAATGCATCACCACCTTACTTTACGTCGCAAACTGATTATTATGATTTCAGTTATGGCCAGCCTGTTTTTGGTTGCGCTTGACCAAACTATTATCGCTACTGCACTTGGAAAAATTGTTGAAGAGTTTAACGCCTTCAGTTCATTAAGTTGGATTGTTACCGCTTACTTGATTACAACTACCGTAACTGTCCCTATTGCCGGGAAGTTCTCTGACCTCTTCGGTCGCCGACGAATCCTTCTTGTTGGTGTGGCTGTATTCGTTGCCGGCTCGTTACTGAGTGGCATTAGTGGTAGTGTCAACGAACTTATTCTGTGGCGTGCCTTGCAGGGGATTGGTGGTGGTATTATTACTGCTAACGCCTTTACTATTGTTGGTGACTTGTTTGCCGCCCGTGAACGCGCTCGTTGGCAGGGTTTAATTGGTGCGGTGTTTGGTTTAGCTTCAGTTGTTGGCCCGCTGCTTGGTGGTTGGTTAACTGACGGTCAGAATATCTTTGGCCTTACAACTGACTGGCGCTGGACATTCTACATTAACGTACCTATTGGAATTGTTGCCTTTGTGCTGATCGCCGTATACTGCCCACCACTTCGACGTGCGGCTAAGGCTGTCATTGATTACCTCGGAGCGGCGTTACTCTCTGTCTCGTTGGCTGTACTTATTATCTCTGTTGATAATACCGAAACGATCTTCTCTGGCTTCCTAGAAGCAACCGGCCTGTCACTTGTTGCCTTGCGAGCAATTCTATTTGCGGTCGTTGCACTTGCTGTCGCTGCGTTCGTTTATGTCGAGCACAAGGCGAAAGAACCAATCTTGCCACTACGCTTCTTTAAAAATGCTAACTTTGTAAAAATCATTATTATCTCGATGCTATTTGGTTCAGCTTTTATGGGTTCAATCTTGTACCTTACGCAGTTTAATCAACAGGTATTTGGCGCTACTCCAACCGATTCTGGCCTAATGCTGCTTCCAATGGTGGGCGGTATTATGCTCAGTAGTATTACTGCTGGTCAACTTATTTCACGTATTGGCCGATATAAGATTTTCATGCAAATTGGTTTCTCTGTTGCGACCGTTGCAATGATTTTCCTGACTACCCTTACGCCTGAAAGCTCATACGCCTACGAAGCTGCCATTATGGCTGTTCTCGGTCTAGGAATGGGTGTAGCGATGCCAGTGCTGAACCTTGCGGTTCAAAACGAGTTTGCTCAAGCAGAGCTAGGTATCGCCACCAGTTCTAACCAGCTTTTCCGAAGCCTCGGTTCGACAATTGGTACTGCAGTCTTTGGTGCGATGCTGACAGCCGGTATCTTGACTCATGTTGATGAAATCCGTGACACTGCATATGTACAATCTATTTCGCAAAATGCTGCAGTTGAGAAGATTGGTGCAGTCGATGACCCTAATACGTTGCTGACATTAAACATGCCTGACGTTAAGGGTGCAATCACTGATGGCGCTAGTGCGCAATTCGACAACCTGCCACAGGGAGCCCAGGACGAAGCACGCAGCGCGTTTGAGACTAATCAGGACGAGTTTGCGAGTAAGGTCACACACGCCTTCTCAGAGAGTCTCCGCATGATCTTTATCGTGGCAGCGTTCTTGATTGGCACGGCAACAATACTTGTGTTTACTATCAAGGAGCGCAAGCTCAGCCCTGCTTCAGCCGAAGATACTCCTGGCGAAGCGTAGACCATATTACTACACAATCTTGCTATAGCTTATTGCTAAGTGGTGGTGCTTTCAACTACTATTGAAACATAAGCACCGCTACGCGGCATTTTCTTGACTGTTTTGCAGTATATTGATACTATTATCTATGTGTTCTGCGCCAAAACTATAATTAAAGGTCGAAGTGCAAGGGACTGTACATAGTACAAGGAGTGAATAATCACATGCCAATAGCCATCGAGTTTGTGCCTTCAAGGCGCAAGAAGATAGCAGTGGATGTGGTGCCCGCCGAATGGCGAATCTTTATCGCCCACTAAAACGTGGAAGATGCGATATATTTAAATCGAAAACAACGAAAACACCCCAAGGCACCGGGGTGTTTTTAATTACATAAAAACAGGCGCCCTTTACGAGCGCCTGTAGTGTGTTTTGTACGTAGTTGGCTACTTGGCTAACTCTGCGTCTAACTGGGCTTTGATGGCCGTTAGGTCGCTTTTGATGAGGCCATCGGCAGCATCGGCGTCAAGTAGTTTGCCGTTCAAGAAGAAGGTCGGCGTTGAGTTAACAGAGTTTTGCTTACCAAGAGCAACGTCGAACGAGATTTTCTTGCTAATATCAGGGTTCGTCAAACCTTCTGTGAATTTAGCCGTATCAAGGCCAAGTTGGCTCGCGTAAGATACGAACGCGTCGGTCCGCTTGCTTGCATCAAGACTACTCCAGGCGTTTTGGTTTTGGTATAGAAAGTCGTGCATTTCCCAATACTTGCCTTGTAGGCCAGCAGATTCAGCCGCAGCGGCCGCTACCTTAGCGTTCGGGTGAATACTAGTAAGAGGGAAGTTGCGGAATACTAACGCAATACGGTCACCGTATTCTTCCATAAGTGTATTTACATTAGGGTTTGCACTTCCACAGCCTGGGCATTGGAAATCGCCGTATTCTACAAGAAGAACCTTGCTTTCTTTGTTGCCTTTAACGTGGTCAGCTATATTGCCACTATCAACACTTGCAGCGAGAATTGAATTATTATCAATCTTAGACACATCGGCCGTAGGGTTTGTCGCTCGGGTCCAGATGATCAAGCCACCAAGTAGTCCAATGACGACAGCACTAAAAATTATCCATCCGTACTTGTTCATTTTTTCCTCCAAAATTACTCCTACTATTGTACCAGATGGTAGGGTACAATTGTGGATAAGATGTTTACGTTTTTAGTGATTGTGACGGTGCTCGTTTTCATTGCTTTGTTGCTTGTTAGTGGAATGAAGCCAGACTACTCTCCTTTAAGTATGTCCGAGCTCGAGCGTCAGGCTAAGCACTCCGTTGCGAGTAGGGCTGAACTGCGGCGCGAAAAGCTTTTGCCGCATATTCAGGCGGTCATTACAATTAAGTCTGCCTTGCTGCTTGTTATTACAGTTGTGCTGTTGATTGCAACATTTAACTGGGTGATTGGTATTATTTTGGCAATTATCGTCACTGTTTTATACGTACCACTCGCCCGAACTAAACGAATTTCAAAAATCGCTAACAGCCTTTATCGAAAGTTTGAACCTAAATTGTTGGAACTAGTGCAAAAATTCCCAGGTACGTTTGCATTTTTGAGCGACAGTACGATGCAAGCCGATGCCCGCGTTCATTCGAAAGAAGAATTTCAAGAACTTATCACACGTTCGAATATGGCCTTGACCGACATTGAGCGAAAAGTAATCGTGAACGCCCTCGATTTTAACGACAAAGTCGTATCATCGATCATGACGCCAAAATCGGTTATTGATTTTATCAACCAGGGTGAATTTCTTGGTCCATTAGTGCTCGATGAGTTGCATGCCCTTGGACACAGTCGACTACCGGTTATCAATAAAGATCTTGACCATGTTGTTGGTATTTTATACTTACGCGATCTGTTGTCGCTTGATGTGAGAAAATCTGCAACCGCCGAAAAAGTCATGGATACCCACGTGTATTATGTCCGCGAAGATCAAACGCTAGAACATGCCTTGGCCGCTTTCTTGAAAAACCGTCATCATATGTTTATTGTTATCAATAAACAGCGCGAAACTGTCGGATTAGTAACGATTGAAGATACTATTGAAGCTTTGTTGGGGCGAAAAATTGTCGATGAAGACGATAATCACGCCGACCTACGTTCGGTTGCCGAGCATGAAGGCCGAACCAACAATACTCCTGTCGGTCACATCGACGTCTAGCTCAATACTCTCAGAGGTGGTAGAATAGCCATAATATGATATGGCTAATGCGAAACGATAGTAATCAATGGGTCAGCGCCGAGTAGGACGAACTCGAAGCGTATTGACCCCTTTTTAGTCCATATTTAATCTAGCTTAATTAAGGAAAACTATCATGAGTACAACTCGAACACTAACGAACGACATCAGCGCCCACATTGGCGAAACAATTACCATTCAAGGTTGGCTGCACAAGAAGCGCCTTATGGGCGGTCTGAACTTTATCACTATCCGCGACCGAAGAGGTGTTGCGCAAACTTTGGTTGATAGCAAAGACGAACTTGAAAAACTTCGTGGTATGCAAATTGGTACCATTCTTGCCTTAACTGGCGTCGTAACGGCTGACGAGCGTGCACCAGGCGGTGCTGAGCTTCACGACGTAACTGTTGAAGTTATAGTTCCTGTAGCTGACGAACCGCCAATTGAAATTGATAAACCAATCAGTCACAAATCTGAAAACCTCGATAACTTGTTTGAATACCGAGTGTTGAACATTCGCAACCTTCAGGAACAAAAGATTTTCAAAATACGTGCCAGTATTGTTCGTGCGATGCGAACTTACTTGGAACGCAACGAATTCATGGAAATCGACACACCAAAATTACTTGCAGAAGCGACCGAAGGTGGTGCGGAAGTATTTAAGCTCGATTACTTCGGTAAAACAGCAACCTTAGCCCAAAGTCCGCAATTTTATAAGCAAATTATGGTTGGCGCTTTCGAGCGTGTCTTTGAAATTGGCCACAGCTACCGCGCTGAACCAAGTGCAACAACTCGCCACTTAACTGAACTGACGATGCTTGATATTGAGATGGGCTTCGTTGAATCTCACCAAGAAGTTATGGACATGGTTGGGAACATGGTGCGTGAAGTGCTTACGACGATTTACGACAAGCACGCCGATGACCTTAAAAGTCTTAACGCCCCACAACTATTCTTAGCTGAAGATGGTTCAATTCCACGATTTACCGTTGCTGAAATCCACGAACTTTACTCGAAGGCAAACAAGACCGATACCACTAAAGAAAAAGATTTAATCCCAGACGAAGAACGTTGGATTGCTGACTATGCACGCAAAAACTTTAATAGTGACCTTGTGTACGCTACTGACTTCCCAGCTGAAGCCGGAAAGTTCTACCACAAGTTTAAAGACGAAGAAGGAACCGTTGCTTGGGCCGACTTGCTTTTCCGTGGCCTCGAAATTGCAACCGTACCACTTCGTGAAAACAACTACGAAAAAATGCTGATGCAAATGGAACGCGCTGGACTTGATGTGACCCACGAAGGCTTCAAACACTACCTGCAAGCATTCAAATATGGCTTACCTGTTCACGGTGGAGCTGGCATGGGCGTCGACCGCGTTGTTCAAAAGACTATCGGTCTAAATAACGTCAAAGAAGCGACGCTATTCCCACGAGACATTAACCGCCTTAACCCTTAGTTATGCGCCCAGAGCACGTTGTTTCAACTAAGCTTGCCCTGTATAGCCATGACCACGCATCGGTGCTTCTTATGCATTATCCGGTGCGGGGCCATTTTGGGCTACCTGGTGGTCATGTTGAACCAAAAGAAGACCCTAATGAAACAATAAAACGCGAGCTTCTTGAGGAGCTTACTTTAAGCGTCGATAATTTAAAAAGAGCCGATTTCTTTTTACGAAGTGGCGACAGTGGCCCAATTATCTTGGCTTTTACGGCAGTCGCAACTAAGGACGTTGAGATTGCACCAACTGACCCAAACTTTGAATATGGTGTTTGGACAACAAAAGATCAACTTCATGGTACTGATATGTCCGTAGAATATAAACGTTTCGTACTAGAGAATTGGCCTAACCAACAAGCTTAAGCGTATAATACCAACATGCAGCCCGAAGAAACACAAACACAAATTGAAAATGCCCAGCCGGAACTTTCGCAACCAACCATCGTAGCGCAGCCTGTGGCGACGCCTATTGTTGCCGAGTTGGCAGTTCCTGCCGTTCCCTTAACGCCTCCCGTCCCAGTGGAGCCCGCGCCAGTTGTGACACCAATTGTGGTAGTAAAAAAATCTCCGCGGCAACGCCACTTTTTAGCAGCATTCTTCATTAGCTTTTTCTGGGGAGTATTTGGTGCTGATCGTATGTATATGGGCTATTGGGGCTTAGGCTTTTTGAAATTAATTACTGCCGGTGGGTTGGGCCTTTGGGTGATTATTGACCTGTTTCTCATTATGGGTGGCTACATGCGCGACAAGCAGGGTCGCGAGATGTTGCAAGTTGCTGAATATAAAAAGTTCGCTTCTAATACAATCTTAATTCTGGCTGCTTCACTCGGTATTATTATTCTAGTGAGCGGTATTAGTCTGATTTCGGCACTTCCGCAACTTATTGATTTATACGAAAGTGGTACTATCCCAGTCTTAGAGAGCTTGACTGGCGGCTCCGGTATTCCAGGTGCCCCAGCAGACTTACAAGCAGAACTGAACAAGTAGATCTATAGCGCTGGCTGGTTGTCGAGCGAGTGCCATATGTACCAACTTGCTACTGATTCGTACGGATGCCAACTGTTATTGAGTGCAATCATTTCCATGTCCTGAGGGCTTGGTTTTTCTGCCAGCGCATATAGTTTATACATACCGTTTTTGATGCCCAAATCACCGGTTGGCAAAACGTCTAATCGTCCCATGCAGAACAATAAGAACATGTGAACGGTCCATACACCAACGCCTTTAATTTGAACGAGTTCATCAATAACTTCTTGGTTACTTAATGAATCAAGGTGTGAGAATTGGACCGAGCCTTCAAGCACGCGGGTCGCGAGGTCTTTAATGTAAGAGGCTTTTTGTCGTGATAGCCCGACACTTCGCAGTACCTCGATGTCGGTTGCTAAAAGATCTTCAGGTACTGGGAAGTCAGTTGAGAAAAGTTCTTTGAATCGTTTTAGAATTGTCGCGGCGGCCTTTACGCTCAGCTGTTGAGAGATAATACTCTCTACTAATTCTTGGTAATAATTTTTATGTGGAACAAACGCTGGTAGCGGAGCATTTTTAATAACCTCGCCCAGGATAGGATCGTAGGTCGTGAGGTGGTCTGCGGCTTTCTGAAAGCTCTCTGGTGAAGCAAGCTCGGGCACTATAGCTGTACGGTCTTTCCGTTGATGCGTTGGTACGTGAGGTTTAGGCCGCTCGTAATATGCAGCACCATCCCGTCAATAAGTGTTTGACCCTCTGGCGATAAAATTGCATCGTGGGTAGGGAAGGCGTGGGTTGGTTTTAGTGCGCGGATTAAATCCATTGAGCGAGCAATTGTTAGCCAAGGCGCGCTAATAGGAAGGAGAAGTGCTTTAACCGTTTGCTGAGGTACGAAGTAAGAGTCGCCAGGATAGTATAGATGGTTTTCAATGACGACTCCGATGTTGACTGGTGGAGTAACGGTCACATCAATTGGTTCATGAGTACCACCAACGAATTGTAGGCTAATGCCGCCAGCGTCAACTGTCTCCCCGACGCTAATGGCTTGCGTGTGTTCGTTTTTAAAATCGGCAAGAATACTTTCATGGGCAAGTAGTACGGCTTTAGGATGCTGGCGCAAGATAGTAATAACAAGCTGTGCATCGATATGGTCAGGATGGTTATGGGTGATAAAAACCGCCGCGACATGTTTAGGCATAATGAAGTCGTGGGTCAGGTTGCCCGGGTCGACAACGACACTAATGCCATCCTTTTCGACAACAAAACATGCATGTTGGAACTTTGTTAATTTCATACTACTAGTATACTAGTGAACGTGGATATACTCGAATTTCAAGAAATCATCTGGCAAAAGGGACGTGAGCTGTTTCGCGACATGCCTTGGCGTACCGATACACGGCCATATTACGTAATGGTGAGTGAAATTATGCTGCAGCAAACCCAGGTTGATCGGGTCGTTCCTAAATTCGAAGCTTTCATTGAACGGTTTCCTGGTGTTGAGGATTTATCGAAGGCCTCGCTAGGTGAGGTATTGCAGATGTGGAGTGGCCTTGGCTATAACCGCCGTGCAAAGTTTTTGCACGAGGCAGCTATAAAAATAATGGGCGAGTATGGTGGTGTATTCCCTGAAACAGAAAAAGAATTGATTAATTTGCCAGGAGTTGGCGTTAATACCGCCGGCGCAATAGTTGCGTATAGCTTTAACCATCCGTCTATTTTTATCGAAACCAACATTAGGACTGTTTATTTTTACCACTTCTTTCTTCATCACGATGACGTGAGCGATGTTGAGTTGCGGGCAGTAGTAGAAGCCACTGTCGACACGGAACACCCTCGCGAATGGTACTGGGCCATGATGGATTACGGGACCTATTTGAAACGCCAAGGAATTGGTCAAAATAATAAAAGCCGGCATTATAAAAAACAGAGCCCATTAAAGGGGAGCGTGCGCGAAGTGCGTGGCCAAATTCTTAAATTACTTACAATGGCCGACTTAGAAGAGAAAGAGCTTCGCACAAAGCTACAAGCCGACGAACGGTTTGAACCGGCGCTCTCGTCATTGGAAAAAGAGGGTTTAGTTGGGAAAACTGGGCAAACTTTTCACTTAAAGCGCTAAGGAGTAATGAAACGCTCAATGGTACAATAGAATGTATATGAAACGCGTCCTCTTAACGTTGGCCACTGTTGCTGCCCTTGCGGTCTTGTTCGGGTTAAGTGCTCAAACGGTTCACGCTCAATCAACGGCTCTGACATCCGATCAAGTGCAACGGGTTCGAAGTAACTGCACGTCAATTAAAAGCACGCTCAACCAGCTCCATGCTAGCGATGCGCTGCTACGAGTAAATCGTGGGCAAGTATACGAATCGATGGCCAGCAAACTAATGTCACCATTCAATGCACGACTTAGCAATAACCGGCTTGATGCTAAAGCGACCTCTGCGGTTACGGCTAGTTACCGTACAGCCCTTGATTCGTTCCGTGACGACTACAAGGCGTATGAAGAAAAGCTATCCAGTGCTATTAAGGTTGATTGTGTAAATCAACCCGAGTTGTTCTATAACACTATCGAGCAAGCTCGAATCAACCGCGCCAAGGTTCACGATAACGTCACAAGGCTGCATCGTTATATTGATGATTACCGTTCAGCGGTTGGTGACTTTTTGCTAAATTACGAAAGGGTATCGAGTTAATATGGCCGAGCTAATTATTCTACAGCCAGATGAAGACATGACTTTTTGGGACAAACACCGATTGTCACTGTTGCTTATTATCACAGTACTTATCTCGTTGGTCCTGACGGTTATCAGTATGGTTGCGTATAATGCCAGCGGCACCGCGCAGCTTGATTTAAGCCGCCCGGGCTACTCTTCGGTTAGCGACAAGGTTGATAAAACCGATAAAATTACTGAATATAGTAGTTTTGGTACGGTTGATAAAGATTCAATCGATGAATTTACGAAACTATACGACGAGCAGGCTATTAAGACCAAGGCTGTCGATGCTTTTAATGGCGACCCGTTAAACCCGGAAGTTTTGGAATTCGGCACTAGTACGAACGAGTAGCTAACGCCAACGCTTCTTGCCCGAGTGGACGTATGCAGGCGCTAAAAACATTCCGCGGGGCCGTTTGTATTTCTTGGTAGGTCGGTTCGCCAATTTCAATAATATACTTTAGACGCGACTCTGGATTTGCGATAGAATCACTTGGTCTATTCGTTGTCATTAACCTCGTAAGGTCTCGGCCAAGAGCAGTTGATACTGGTGTCTTAACTTCATAAAACATTGTCCGTACGCCTGCCAGGTGTTTACTGGCTGCATGGATACCTTCGACGATAATAATATTTGCTGGTTCGATGACGGATTCAAATACCACTTCTTCTTGTTCAAAGTCAAAGCGTCGTCGCTGAATTGATTCACCAGACATTAGCTTGTGTATATCGCTTGCTGCTGCTTCGGTGTCGTACACACGAGCATCTTCCCAGTTGGTCCACGGCGCGCCGTAGGTGCTTTCAAGGTAACTTCTGCCTACATGATAGTCATCGGTGGAGAATAGGCTAGAAGACTCGTTTAATTGGGGGTGCTGTTGAATGAGTTCAGCTAATTGTTTCGATAGGGTACTTTTGCCCGAGCCGGAACGACCGCCAATGCCGATTACAAGTTGCTGGACACCCATGCTGCGATAAGCGAGAATGTCACCTAGGATCTCTTCGGTCGAGATGGTTGATTCGCGTTCGCCACCGATTTTATTTAATTGGTGGGCCAGGTTTTCATTGTCTACATCCAATTCACCGGTTCGCTCAATCAGGTCTGATTCGAAATTATTCAGGAATGATGAAGCGTCGTCGAATAACTCACAGTTCTCGACTTCAATGATGGGTGTATCGCTACCGTCAATCCAGTCGATCGTAACACCTTCACAAACTGTAGCTCTGTGTTTGGAGAGTGTGGGGTATTTTTCTGCTTGAACGTATTTCGTAAATGATTCTTGCGATATTGATGTTTCAACTTCCAAGCGTTCTAAGCCGCGTTCGCTTACGACGCCACGGTCTTTTGTTGTTGCAGTGTACGTCTCGTTTCCTTGTTGGTCTTTGATATGTCGAAGGCGAAGGCTGTATTCATCTTCCGGATTGCTCAAGTATAGCTGCGTGATGTCGACGGCAAGTGGTCGCCATTGTTCAAAAAGTTCAGCATCTTTTGGTATGAACTTTCGTTCAATTTCACGGTAGGTATTTTGCTCAAATTCATTTTTGCTAATAAGTTTTTCGGAATTCATAAACAAGTCTTTCTATGTACGTTACTGATTATATTGTTACTATAACGTGCTAATATGGTTGTAGATAGAAAGTATAAATTGAGTCAAATATGTTTGAGCAAAAAGCACTGCAGCATCACATTCAAAAGTATATTATTGGTATATTGATTCATCAAAAATATGCTCGTTTTAGTGAGTTGAGACCGCCAAAAACTGATACAAATTTATTTAGTTACCACTTAAAAGTTCTTATAACTGAAAAGTGGATTGATAAAACCGAATCAGGCTACACGCTTAGCAAAAATGGACTTATGTATGTTGACCGGGTGAGTTTAGAAAAGCTCAACGTTCGTTCACAGGCGAAAATTATTACTATGCTTTTAATTCAGAATTCAGAAGGTGATGTTTTGGTGCAGCAGCGTACTAAGCAGCCGTATATCGATACGTGGACACTGCCGTATGGAAAAACCCATCTTGATGATTACTCAATCGAAATGGGTGCTCGCCGTGAATCACTTGAGAAGCTAAACTATATACCAAAAACAATTCGCCATGCGGGTGATGCCTATATTCGTGTAAAAACTGACGGCGAGGTGCTATCAAATACTCTCGTACATATTTTCCGTTTCGAGACTGATGACATTGTTGAAACAGAGTTTGTTAAATGGGTTCAGCCGTTGAAACTATTGCAGTTACAGTTAGCGCCTGCTGTTGAAGATATTATTTCACGTAGTTTTTTCGGTGACGAACATTTCTTTGCCGAGTTTACTAGTGAGTGGGTGTATTAGACCGTAAAGTCTAGAACAAGTGCATTGTGGTCGGAAGCGATAATGTCGGACATATAGAAATTATTTACGGTAACCTTGTCGTTGACGAATATATAATCACAAACTTCGGTTTTGCTTGTTAGGTGGTTTCGGGTTGTTTGCAGAGTGTACTCTACTGACAAGTTGCGAAAGGCTGATTCAATTAATTTTATAGACTCGCTTTCAGGTGCAAGGTTGAAGTCGCCAGTAATGATGACAGGGCCTTCAAGTTGCTGTGCATAGTCTAGAAGCTGTTTGCATGCGCGTAGCGTTTCCTCGTTGCCGTTCTTGTGGTTCGGCAGGTGATAGCCATGCAGGGTGAGTACGTGAATCTGAGTCTGCTTGTCTGTCACTATGGCGTGGGCAATATTGCGGGCTACGTTATAGCCACCCGAGTCGACATAGTCAAAATCTTCGGTGTATTGCCCGTGTGTCCACAGCTCGGCCTTTTGAGTCATCGGCAGGTTCGACGCGATCATGTTTCCGCGACTAGCTCGATGGTGCATGAATGCAAACTCTACGAGGGGCGTGTAATGATAGTCGGTGAATGTGTGGGCGTCAGTGATTTCGTCGATGGTTTCAAGAATTTTGCCACCGAATTCGGCTTGTAATACTTCTTGTAGACAAACAATCTCTGGCTGTTCTTGGTCAAATAGCCGAACTATTTCTGTCGAAAGTTTACATGACCAAGTGTTGAGTTGAATAATTTTCATTAGTTTAGCTTCTCTCGTACCCACGAATCGATAGTACCGGCGCCCATAAACAAAATCAGCGAGCCGTTATTACGAGCTGTAATAATTTCGTTCCAAACAGTGTCGTTCAAGTCGCTGTAAACGATTGAGTCTTTGTTCGTGATGTTTTGAGTTAATTCTTCCGGTGCCAAAATTGCATAGTCGGGGTTTTCGCGAGTTAAGTAGGTGGGGGTCCAGTAAATTTTACGAGCAAGTTCAAACTGCGTGGTGTACTGGTCGCGAATAGAATGCTGACGCCAGTTTTGGTGTGGCTGGTAAACTAAAACGATATCATCAGAAAGCTCGTGCGCCATTTGCAACGTAGCGGCAATTTCTTCTGGGTGGTGGCCGTAATCGCTATAAATATTATCAGCTAGTTTTTCAAAACGACGGTCGGTGCCAGGGAATGCTTCAAGTGATTTAACGACTGCTTCTTCGTCACCAGTAGCTCCGAGGTGGTCAACTAGAAGACTAAATACCAAATAGGCATTTTGTCGGTTGTGTAGGCCTGCAAGCTTGATAAAGCTAGCGTCTCGTTTGTCTTGGTCGATGAGGTGCAGCATGCCGTACTTTTTTAAGCCATCTAAATCGATGTCTTTGTTCCAGCAAATAACCAGCTTTGACTGGCCAATAAATTGGTTAAACGCATCGAAGTACGAGCTTTCAGTTGGATAGGTGTCCGGGTGGTCGTAATCGACTGACGTAAGCAATGAAATATCCGGGTTGAAGTGCAAGAAGTTGCGGTCGTATTCGTCGCATTCGTAAATAAAGTATTCGCTGTCTGGGTCGTATTTTCCACTTGGGCCAAAACTTACGGTCGTACCAATTGAATAGCTAACAGGAATCCCGCGTTGCAGGAACGCCCATACGGCCATGCCGGTTGTTGTGGTTTTGCCGTGAGTGCCGGCGATCGCGATTAACTTTAAATTATGTTTTTCAATAAAATCAGCCAAAAATTCATCGCGCTTACCGGTGCGGATGCCAAGTTCTTTGGCAAGCACCAATTCTGGGTGGGTCTCAGGTAGGGCAGAAGTGTAGACAAACCAATCAAGAGGGGTTGCTTCGTGAACGGCCTTCAAATAGCTACCGTCTTGGCCAATATTAACAACAACACCTTGTTGGCGAAGTTCTTCGGTGACAAGACCCTTGTCTGAATCGGAGCCAGTAATAGTATGGCCAGCGTCGCGTGCAATCTCAGCGAGTGGGCCAATCCCAACTCCGCCAATACCGGAAAAATATACATTCATAAGCTCAGTATATCACTTGTAACAATGGGGGTGGTGTGATGTAATAGAGAAAAAGGTTGGGCTTTACACAAAAATGTTACAAAAATTATTTCATAGAATGCTTTTACGGCGCCATTTTTGGCGCCACGCGACGTACAGCGAGATCGCCGAGCTGTATATGTCACGGATGTTGCGCTTGGCAGCGCTGCACATTGCAAGCGCTTTCATGTCTATTTACATGTACCAAGTTGGTTACAGTATTGGCCAGATCGCCCTCTTTTGGGCCTGCTTCTATTTATTCAAATTTTTCGCTGCCTTACCGATCGCAGCATTAGTAGCTCGTATCGGGCCAAAGCACGGAATTCTTGTTTCGAACCTTTTGTATATTCCGTCGATAGTAAGTTTTGCCTTTTTGCCAGTGCTGGGGCCGTGGTTGCTTTTGCCAGTTCTTATCCTTCAAGGCATATCATCTTCGATGTATTCAATTGCGTACACTATCGACTTTTCTAAAGTAAAGAGTATTGACCATGCCGGCAAAGAAATTGCTTACATGAACATTATTGAAAAAGTCACCACCGGTATAAGCCCGCTTGTTGGTGGAATTATCGCGTATCTCTTTGGGCCACAGGTAGTTTTGATTATTGCCGGGGCGCTATTTGCACTCGCCGCCGTACCACTATTTAACAGTGGCGAGCAAATTCAGACACATATCAAACTCCAGTTTAAAGGCTTTCCATGGAGGCTTATTCGCCAACACTGGATGGGGCAAGTCGCGCTTGGTTTTGATGTATTCACCTCTGGAACGGCTTGGACTATGTATACGGCCGTGCTGGTCATTGGGATAAGCTCAAACAATGACGTGTATGTTATTACCGGCCTGCTGCTTTCTGTAGTCCTTGTGGCTGCGCTGATCTCTTCATACATTTATGGCAAAATTATCGATAAAAGTGGCGGCAGGCTGTTGATGAAGGCCAGTATTTTTGCGAACGCACTAACGCATCTCATACGCCCGTTCATTAATTCGCCAGTGAGTGCCGCCGGCTTGAACGCCGTGAACGAAGTGGCGACCACGGGCTACACCTTGCCATATACCCGAGCAGTATTCGAAAATGCCGATTTGTCTGGCCATAGAACCACGTACGTTGGCATGATTGACGTACTGTCAAACTTCGGAGCTTTCTTGGCTGCATCAGTCTTAGGACTGCTTACCTTGGCAGCCGGAAGCACTTTTGCCCTTACGAACATATTTTTCGTGGCCGCAGCGGTAGCGCTATTGGTGTTGACGGCTCATTTCTCTCTCTATAAAAAATAACGCTCATGTTACAATATAGGGTAAGAACATAAGGTGGGTACCTCGATATTGTGGCTGATAAAGGCAGAGTAAAGCAAAGCATTAAAAAGTTGCAACGTATTAAAACGTGGCAGCTTATTGTGTTGCTTGTGATTTCTGGGTTTGTATCGGCAACCTTCTTGCGCTTAAACAACATTGGTATGGTAGAGCGTCGTGAAGGGGTCTTAAGTGCCGATAAGCAGGGAAATGAAGAAATTATTATCAAAAGGTTGTACGACTTACAACGACATGTCAGTGCACATATGAACACTGAGTTGGGGCGGGGAGTGTACTTAGAATCAAGCTATTCTCGTGACCTCCAAAATTGGCAATCTTCACAGTACGGGGATAGTAACCCGAACGGCAATATTTATAAAAAGGCCCAAGAAGTTTGCGCACCTCGGTTTAAGTCGTACTCGTCAGCATATTTGCAGTGTACCACTAGTGAATTGGCAAAATACCCCGCTGCGGATGACCCCGCAACCGCCACAAGTAAGCCGCGACAGGAAGCATATATTCATGCCTTTAGCTCACCCCTCTGGAGCCCTGACTTCGCTGGCTGGTCCGTTGTTGTAACTATCATTATTTTCGGATTAATAGTGGTGCGTTTTGCCAGCCTTGGTATCCTCGGGTTGCTGTTGCGTAAGCACTATAAAACTATTTGATATTGACAGCGCCCCTGGTGAGGCTGTACGCTAACTCTCGTATAGCATTAATAGGAGGTATAAATACTTATCATGGCTTACAGTCACACAAATTCAAAGGGCGTTACTTACTACTTGCACAGCACCGAAGTTACACTTCGTGGCGGCAAACCACAAACCATTTACTTCTTCGCAAAAGTTGAGAAGAATGCAAAGGGTCAACCAGTAGATCTACCCGAAGACCGAATCGTTAAAGAAAACCCACGTAACGGCTTTTTGACCGTTTCAAAGAAAAAATAGTCTTTAAAATACTATTGCACCGTAAGCGGTTTGATCCTATACTTAGGTCAAACAAACAGGTGCTGGAATACCCCCCTTCCCCGGGGGTATTTCTTTTTGTTTAAGGGGTTGTAATGGTGGTCACCGAGGGCTAGAATAGAAACATATGGCTCACATGGTAGAAGTGAAGAATCTCAAAAAACGTTACGGCGAAAAGCTAGCCGTAGATGGCATTAGTTTTACTGTTAAGAAGGGTGAGATCTTTGGCATCCTTGGCCCTAACGGAGCTGGTAAAACTACAACACTTGAAATGATGGAAACGCTACGGCCAATTGACGGTGGTAGCGTTAAAATTGACGGCATTGACGTTGCGCAGGATCCACAAGCAATTAAGTACATTATTGGCGTGCAGCCCCAAAGCCCTGCTTTTCAAGATAAAACTCGCCTTACTGAAGTTATTGAGATGTTTGCCGCAGCCTATGGCGAAAAGGTAGACGCATTGCAGTTTCTTCGTGATGTTGATCTTGAAGATAAGGCGAAAAGCTACGTAGAGAATTTATCTGGCGGCCAGAAGCAACGCCTGAGTATTACAACCGCACTTGTGCACGGCCCGAAGGTATTTTTCCTCGATGAGCCAACAACTGGTCTTGACCCTCAGGCGCGCCGAAACTTATGGGAGCTGATTGAAAAAGTGCGTGAAAAGGGAATTAGCGTTATTATGACGACCCACTACATGGACGAAGCTGAAATTTTATGTGACCGTATTGCAGTTATGGACAATGGCAAAATCGTCGCCATTGATACTCCTCGCAACCTAATCGACCAATTACTTGCCAGGGGCTTTAAAAAGAAGCACCTCGTTCAACAAGCAAGCCTCGAGGACGTCTTTATTGACCTAACGGGCAAAGGCCTGAGGGACGACGCAGAATGAAATCTGACTTTAAAACAAGCTGGTTTACCGTTTTCACGTTTGTGCGTATTAACACCAAACGTTTCTTTCGTGACCGTACGGCGCTTTTCTTTACCATTATTTTCCCGCTTATTTTCCTTTTCGTATTTGGCAGTATAAATGGCGGTAGCGGCGATGTGTCATTTAAGGTTGCGGTCATTAACGATTCGCAGTCAGCTTTTGCAAAAGACTTCGTAAAAACGGCTAGTGATAGCACGGTGCTAAAGGTGAATCAAGAAGTCACCTCGCTTGATGATGCTAAGCAGAAGATGAATCGTTCCGAGCTAGATGCTACTATTATTTTGCCGAAAGAATTTGGCGAGACGGCTGCTACTCAGACATATCCGAGTGGCGAACTGAAAGTTCTGTATACCCAAAACAACCAGCAATCGGGCATTGCCTTAACGGCAATTCTTGAAGGCCAGTTTAAAGCTATCAACGACAGTATTGTGCCTTCTGTGACGCCATTTACTGTTGAAGGCGAGCAGTTGAATGAGCGAAGCCTGTCGGCGTTTGATTATACATTTGCAGGCCTACTTGGCTTCGCAATTATCGGTATGGGTATTTTTGGCCCAATTAATGTTTTTCCAGAGCTAAAGAAGATGGGCATTTTGCGCCGTCTCAGCACAACCCCGTTGAAGGTATGGCAGTACTTTGTATCAACTATGATCGGTCAAGCGATTGTTGGTTTGGTAGCAATCGCCATCATGTTTATTGTCGCAATTGCCGTCTTCCATTTGGAGGTGGTAGGGAATTGGGTCGAGCTAACTATATTTATCATCTTTAGTATTATTATGATTCTTGGTATTGGCCTAGCGCTTGGTGGCTGGGCGAAAAACGAGCGGCAAGTGGCGCCGCTGGCAAATATTATCGTTTTCCCGATGATGTTTTTGTCAGGAACTTTCTTTCCACGATTCTTAATGCCAGAATGGTTACAAACCATATCAGCCTTCCTGCCTTTGACGCCCGTCATTGACGGTATTCGCCTCATTACGACCGAAGGCCTACACTTTATCGACATATTGCCTCAGATAGGCTTAATTGGCGCCTGGACGGTAGTTATTTATATTGTTGCCTTTAAGGTATTCAGGTGGGAATAGAAATAGTTTAAAGTCGATGAGTTAACGACACTGTCGTATAAATTTACTCATCATACTTCATCCTAATTTGACAACGCGAACTATTAACATCTGTCCAAATTTGAGTTGTACCTTCCGGGCACGGCCCGTAGTAAAAATTCCAAATGCTGTACACTGTACCATTTCGATACTCAACCATTGGGCCAACGCCGTCGCCCATTTCTCGGCTTGGTCCACCGCCGATTCCCCATCGAGGGCCCGTTGGAAGGGGATTAATAGTTTCAAGGGCGGTGAGGATACCATCGTCGGCGTATTTAACGGGCTCGGACGTGGAACCTTTTACTAGCCTGCTGTATGGATTCCAACATGCGTCACTGGCAAAATCTCTACCGAGGCAATAAAAGTTTTCACTACTAGATGCCGGGTGGGGTGGATATTCACCATTTCTTGCCCAGTAAATATTAAAAAGGTCTTCCCACTGACTTAATTCTGAAAGACGGTTAACATTCCAGGCCTTCTTATGCACATTGCTATAAGCAGTTACACCAATGCCTGCAAGGATAGCGATAACAACAACAATAATCATCAGCTCAACGATAGTAAAGCCTTTGTTTTTCTGAGATTTTTTCTGAGGTGTTAGTGTATGGAGCTGCATTTTATATTAACTATCGAGCATAAGCGGTATTTAGTCAATCAATATGCCTGGATTGGTTGAGGTTCATTGACTTTCTTTAGTACTTATGCTATGATATTTGTAATGAAACGCACGCAGCTTACGCAGCCTGAAACCTTGTTTGACGATGATACGTTTATCGATCATAAGCCTGATGAAGACGATATATACGACCAAGAAATCGCACATATTGTTGATACGCAACATGTTTCATATGATGATGCCCGTCGCATACATCGTTTGGAGACAGATCAGTATGAAATGCCCGAAACTCAAGATGGAGCTTCGGTTGAGCTTGGTATGCGAGCCCTAGCGCTTACTCATATTATGGCAACCTACGGCCGGTTAAATCAAATGATGGGCGCGAATAAAAGCAAGGAATACGAAGGTGTCGGCATTAATGCCCGTTATGCCAACCCCGATCAAGTACGTGAAGGTATGGGCATAAATGCAGCCAGGATGATTCACAAAAACAAGGCTGATTTAAATGCACTTAACAATACGCAAGAATTAATTGACGCTGGTTTTGAGCCAGAAGAAGTGGAGTGGCAGAAAAGAAAAATAGGTAAGGAACTGCTAGACAGGTTTGGTCCAGGAAAGATTTATGCACCAGAACGCAAAAAGTTTATACGGAGAATACAAAGAGTCTCCACTATGGTAAACGAAGCAGTAGCCAAAGAAAAAACTACGTAGAGATGCGTAGTTTTTGATTTTTAGATGACAAAGTAAAAGCCCGCCCCTAAGTGAATACTCTCACTGTAGGGGCGGGCTAAAACGACTAGTGGTGCGCCGTCTGTGTGGCGGTGACTTGTTGCGAACTCATGTTCGGCACGTTCATGCCTTGCATGTTGTGGCTGCTGTCTGAATCGACGCCAACTTGTACCCAGCTGGCTAGGCTCGGTACGCCGTCGCTATCAATCAAAAACAGCATGTAATACCCCGGCGGAACGAGTGCCGGGTTTTCGGGGATGGTGGCTTCGATTTGACCGTCCTCGTCACTTAGGATGTCGAGGTTAATCAGACGCTGGTTGGTGTCGGTTACGTGCGTTACCGCACCGGGGTGTACCAGGTGTACGGATGCGATATCTGAAGCCGCACCCGGTTCACTTCGGCTGTATGAAAGCTTCAGGCTGTTGCCGTCGACCTTCACGCCAGCCTCCGAGTTGATCACTGGTCGAGACACTTTGCTGCCATCCTTCGTGAAAAGGTATGGCGGCGAGTAAATCTCGATTCGTCTTTCGAACTGCCCGGGTGTTGTGTTGTCCTTGTCGCCAAACAAGGGGTCGCTGCCGGCTGTCAGAATTTGGCCATTCGGCAGCAAAAGCGCTGATGAATGGTAGTTTCTGCCAACCTGCGGATCGGCCATCGGACTGAGCGTCTCATCCTCGTAGTCAAGCAGGTAACTCTTGAGGATGTTGCTGTCGTTCATGCCTCGATACCCCTTAGAGCCGTTTGTGATAAACATGTCACCGGTTGGCAACGTCACCACGTTCGGATACCTGGTTGGTTGGCGCAGTTTACCGAGGGGCTTAAACTGGGGGTTCTCGCCATCATCTAGGTCGATCACGTCGATTCGCCCAGTTGACTTGTTCGACTGGCCAACGCCACCACCGCCAATGACAACCAGCCGCTGGTTGTTAACGGGGCCAAGCCACGCCGCCGAAGCGGTCTCAAGCAGGCCTGGATCCCGGAGCCCTTCGGCAACATCAAAGGTATTGCCGTCGAGCGTCCAGAACCCCGGGTCGCGACCTTTGTCTTCTGGCCCCCAGCCTGTACTCGGACCAGCCGAGAACAACACTCCAGGCTTTGCCGTCTGGAATATTGCTGGATAGGTGGGGAAGAAACGACGCAGATCTTTGCGCTCGGTCCATTGGTGGGTTGACGGATCGTAAATCTCCGTCTGTCCATCAAGGATGCGGCCACCGCTGTCGAGCCCGGAAATGGCCATGATGTGGCCATCGCCCATGCTGGTCAGCGTCGGGTACCAGCGAGCGTAGTGCATTGGATCGACTTTCTGGTACTGCTCTGTCCACGGATTAAATTCGTACGCCGAGTTGATACCCTCGTACTCTCTCTTTTCCATAGACATACTGGGCGCAATGCCGTAAATCAGCGCCTGGTCGGCCGCAGTGATTCCGTCAATAGTGTATAGATCCTCCTTGTCCCAGACGCCGGCCTTGCCATCTTTCGTCGATTCAACGTAGATGTTTCGGTCTTCAGGCCACAGCCGGTTGTCGGCTGGCTCGATTACCGCTGGGGGAATGGAGATTGCGGCGACAGTGCGGTAAGTGAGACCGCTCTGCGTACCTGTCACCAACGTCCCCTTGGGGATGTCGAAGGTTCTGGCGGTGTCTTCGTTTCGAATGGTCAGTGTCCCGCCAGCCTGGGTGAGGTTTTCTTCAAGTACCTCGTAGCCCTGTGTACCGCCAGCAACCAGCAGGTTGCCATTTGGCAGAAACGCATGGCCGGCGCAAAACATGTCGACCGGTGTTTGCAGTTGCTCGGTTGTACCCGTTTCCGGGTCGTAGACGAGCGATACGAATGTACCAGCCTCAAACTGTTCGCGGTTGTTACCCGACCCAGCAATCAGCAGCACTTTTCCGGTTGGCAACATCACCGAGTGGATGGCATTAATCTGCACATCCTCTGGGATCTCGACCATGTCCCATTTGCCGTACTTCGCCTTGTAATCATCGGAGTTGATTTCAAAGTTGTGCACAGCAGCTTGGGCAACCGACATGCCTCGTCCGACAGTCGGAACAAGCACCGCTGCAACGATCGCAGCAATAGCCACGTATCGGAGACGGTACCTTTTTTCCTTTTCCTTCTTCATAGCTACCTCTCGGGTGGTGGAGCGCTAGGTGGGGATAGGAGCTGTAATAACCTCCGAAGAGGTTGATGCATCCGAGACCGGGGTATCGGATGCATTGTCGGGCTGGCTTGAAAACTTCCATATCGCTATCGGCGATGCCAACAGCGCGATAGCCAACAGCGCCCATGCTAGGGTTGCGATGTTCAGGTGATGGTTGAAATAACCCACCACGATGAGGTTGACGTAGAACAGTATCCACCCGATGTGCAGGCGGAAAGTAAACAGCCGGTCTTCGTTCGTCTTAACCCCTTTTGGGGTCACGTTGAACCCGACCGGACGTTTGAATAGCGTTTTCACAAGCGCACTGGCAAATACCGGGGCTGTGACGACACCCATGAACATTCCGTAGAATCCCCACGAGTTGCGCCGTTCAAACGGACTGACGTTGTGGCGTCGCATCCGAAAGTACAGCCAAATTTGGGCAAGGGTAGCCCATCCGTAAAAGATGAACCAGACGTCCGGATCAAGGATCCGTCCGCTTGCGCCAACTACCGCAATCAAGGCGCTGTTTGCCGCAGCCAACAGCCACGACACCGCCATGATAGGATAGAATGCCATTAGCATTGTGTAGTGCATGATACGCAGTGGGCGCCGCCACATCTTGAGCATCTGCTTGATGAACGGGCCGCGCCACATGAACTCCAGCGCTCCTCGTGCCCAGCGGTCTTGTTGCTTGAAAAAGTCACCCCATGAACTAGGGCCTTCGCCATGTGCGAGCACATCGGGCGTGTAGACGCTCTTCCAGGGTTGACGCGTTACGGGGTTTTTGAGTGACAGCACCGCGAAGGTCGTCGCCAGGTCCTCGGTGATCGATGGCCGAATGCCGTCTATTTGCCGCAGAACAGGGAAACGAATCGCGTAGCTTGTTCCCACCAGCATTGCTGCTTCGTGAGTGTTAGCTACGCTTTGCACCAGCGCGTGAAACACGTACTGGTTGCTTTCTCCGCCACGCGCAACGTTGTTGTGCGTTGCATTGGCGTAAGATTGCGGTCCGACAACAAACGCCACATCCGGGTCGTTGAACGGCCCGAGCATCCTTTCCGCGAATGTTTCCATCGGCAGGTGATCGGGGTCGAGCCCCATGAGGATGTCGTACGTTCCATAGATCTCGGGGTGCTCGCGAACTTGATCGAGTGCAGCGTTGATGTTTCCATACTTGGTTTTTTCGGTAAACTTCCCAGACTTGCGGTTGTACTTGTGCAAGCCGAGCCGGGAAATGCGGTAGATATGATGTCCAGAATACCGGGTATTGAGTTTCTTGATAAGGTCGATAACGGCAAATGGGTCGTTGTGGTTACCTTCGTCGAAGACGGCGATAGCGAACGTTCCATCTTTGTGCTTGATACGCTTTGCAGCGATCAGCACTTCTTCGAGACGGTTGATGTCCTCACTCTTGGGTACGAAGGTGATGCCCAAAAGCACATTAAGCGTCTGGTTCTGCTGAACAGGAATTGGTTTTTTGGCAAACAATGCTGCGTATGCCAAGGTTAACACAAGTGGCGTCTTGACGATCTCGTTGCCGAGCGCAAGTATCGCGACGTAGATTACAAATTGCTGCCCACCCTCGCTTAAAGCGGTGATGGCGCTGATAATCAACACGGCGACATACACTGCACTTAGTAACACCGCAATGACTGCGATTGCACTAGTGCCGAAGCGCCGCCACTTTCGTTCGAGTGGTCGATAGTGAACACGACCATCTGGGGACATAGGCTCAAATGAGCCTGCGATGGTACTCTTTTCAAGTGCAATGTCATCTGACATTCTTGAGCCTCTCGTGTAGGGACGAAATGTTGTCTTTTTTCGTTGCTATTTGTTAAGTAACAACCGTTGATTAATTGACAACTGGTATATATCTACTATATTATTTTTATATACGATGTCAATATATGAAACTTCCCACCAGAACAGTTCCAGTATTGAAAGGCGCAACGCCACATTTCGCCGAGTTACTTCGGCTGTCGCTTCAACGGCCCTGTTTAGCGCCCTGATAACTGGCTGCTCACCAGAGAATATACCAGTCGAGCGAGCGGATTTACCCGAACGCAACGCTCCACCAAGCGCTGAATATTCACTTGATACAAACGATATTTATTTTGACGATATTGCTGCTATGAAAGAGTTTACCGACAACCCTAAAGTGCTCGAACACTTAGACACGCTGCTTAAAGTTCCTGTTGCTGAATGGCTTTTCGATAGCTCACAAAAAACAAAAGACATGTTGTCTTTGTCGCTCGATGAAAGCGAGCAGTCGGGGACTATTCCGCTGTTTGTAGCCTACAATATACCCGGTCGAGACCTGGGTGGTTATTCGACCGGTGGCACCGATTCTGCCGAAGACTATAAAGACTGGACGGGTATGATTAGCGAGTCTATCGGAGACCGCAAGGCTGTTGTCGTTCTTGAACCTGACGCCCTGCCGCACTTGCCAGAACTTAATTCCGCTGCAGCCGAAGAAAGAACTGATTTGTTGGCAAGCGCATTAGACACCTTTAACAATAATGAAAATACCGCAGTGTATCTTGACGCCGGTAACAGCTCTTGGCTACCAGCGAACGAGATGGCTGACTTATTGAAAAAGGTATCAGGCAAAACAGAGCATGGCTTGGCCGGTATTTCCTTGAACGTCGCAAACTTTATTTCCGACGAAGAAACGGAAGCGTACGGAGAGGCTATTCAACAAGCTTACGGGCAAGACTTATATGTGATGATTGATAGCTCGCGTAACGGTGCACCAGATGCTGTGCCGGAAGGTGAGTGGTGTAACCCAGAAGGTCAACGCCTTGGTACAATTGATCCTGACTTTACGAGCGATGCGCCTGTCGAGCATGCGTTTATTAAGACACCGGGTCAATCCGATGGTGAGTGTGGTATTGGTTCAAAACCAGCCGGAGAGTTCGACGGAGAATTATTGTTTCATCAACTCGGCGATTAAATTCTAAGCTTAGCAAAACGAGGGACTATTTGTCCGTCAATTTCGACGGGCTCGAAAAACATATCAAAAGGTCGCACCCAAATGCTGTACGGTTCAGATAGTGATTTATATACAACAAACCGTTCGTCGGTTTCAGTATGCGTGCCTTCGCCAATAACTTCGTATTCGTTGCCCTTGTAATGTCGGTAGTGACCGGTGATGTCTGTTTCCATGGCCTTATCATAGCAAAATAAGACGCCAGGACTAACTTATGGCCTTCCGACAGCGGGCCGTCCGAGGCTTTTACTGAGCGCATTTAAGGCAGAGCTTTCATCAATTGTTAGCGATTCAATCAATCTGTCGCAGCCCTTGAAAAGTGGATTAACTTCCTTTTCTAGTGCCGACTGGCCCAGGTAGACAGCAACTCGCGAAGATAGAATCGTCCAATCGGCCCGATCTTGAAAAGCGTCCTTTGCTTGAAGGTCGCCATTAAAAAGGGCTCTCACACCCCGATATGGTTCACCTTCGCATTGTCCACACATATGGAGGGACTATAGCATGTATTCCACAGATAACAAAAGACGCCAAATAAATATTGACGTCTTTGATGGATAAGTTTGGTGGGGCTGGATGGAGTTGAACCATCTACCAAGTGGTTATGAGCCGCCTGCTCTGACCGATGAGCTACAGCCCCGCACGAGCTATTATACTATGTATTTCAATCTGTTGAGATATAATAAGTCTTAAGGTGCTTATGCCTCATATAAACATACGTAAAATTATCTATACAATACGTCACAAATACCTGACGTTTAACAACGTTGTCATCGCGGCGGCTTTTTTGATTGCGGCCAGTTGGGTGTGGGGTTCTCTCGAGGTAATGCAGCGAAATTTCACACTTCAAAAGGAAGTTGATATTAAAGAACGGCAGTTGCAGCTAACGAAGTTACAGCGCGACAGCCTGGAATTGCAAAAGAAGTATTATCAAACCGATGAGTATAAAGAATTGGCAGTTCGTGACACATTAGGGTTAGTTAAACCCGGTGAAAAATTATTAATTTTGCCAGAAAACAGCGCTGCGGCAAAAGCGGCCGATGCGCCAAAACAGCAAGCAGTAGTAAGGCCAGAATCTGCTCCTAACCTGCAGCAATGGCTCAATTTCTTATTTGGCGGCAATAGCAAAGGTCTGGATTCGACAGACGAGAGCTAACTATACAAAACAGTTGAGGACTTGTTTCTCGACCGCGATAGTAACATGTGTAGCTGCGTCGATATTCAGTATTTCGCCGTCTGCTTGAGCAACAGTAGCTTCAACAGTGTCTAGCGCGAAGGTGTCAGTTTGTTTATCTTCCTTTAGCTTTACAAGCGAGGCGCGCAAAATAAGTGCAACCAATTTCAATTTATTTTCATGCTTCGAGATGGTAACTTCAAACAATCCGTCATCCATGCGCGATGGGTGAGATACGGTTAAGTATTTCGACATCCTGTCGACGTTACTGACAATAACACTGTCATATTTGCCAACTTCTTTATCAATTTGTAATTTTACTGGACTAATCGTAAAAAGAGTCCGGATGACGAGCCATGTTTCTTTAAACCTATTTAGTTTTGTTTTATTCAACTCGCGGCTGACCATCGAAGAAATACCAAAGCCAATGTATGAGTGTGCGTAGCGCTGTATATCTTTTTTCTTTGAAACATACGAAATGCGCAGAAGGTCGATATGCTTTGGCTTTTTGGCGATTATTAAATCGATAATATTTTCAGTGTGCACATTATGGAAATGGTCATTAGCATTGCCAGCAGGAAGTAAACCGGTAGTGGCGGTGTAACCTTTATTTTGGGCTTTCATCGTCCCGTTGACGACTTCATTATATCCGCCGTCACCACTTGACGAGAATATCAGCGGGTTCTTTGAATGCTTGGCAATTTTGTAGGCCATTTTTTCGGCATGACCAGCATATTTGGTTGGCATAAGTTCTACTTTCTGTTCGGGCATGCGGCTTTGAATAGTTTTCATAAAGTCCTCAGCCATAGCCTTGCTAGACCCGGTGCTGTTTGGGTTGTAGATGATAGCGACAGTAGTGTAGTTCATGTATCTAGTATACTAGAGCTATGCTTCAAGACATTTTATTTGCAATTTGGTTTTTGCTCCCAGCTGCGGCCGCCAACATGGTTCCAATTTTTGCTGCGGCTATTCCAGCTTTGAAAAAATACGATGCGCCAATTGATGGCGGTAAAAAATGGCGTGGCCACGAGATTTTAGGCCCGCATAAAACCTGGCGTGGCATTATATCCGGAATTATTATCGCAACCCTAGTACTATGGGTGCAACAACTTTTAGCAACCAACTTTGCCTGGACGCAATTCGTAACCGACGGTGTCGACTATGCAACATTGCCAGTACTTATCCTAGGTCCATTATTCGCTATCGGTGCACTTGGCGGCGATGCTATTGAAAGCTTTTTCAAACGCCAGCGAAATATTAAATCCGGTGGTTCCTGGGTGCCGTTCGACCAACTCGATTATATTCTCGGTAGCGTTTTTGTATCGCTGTTTTTCGTCATTTTAACGCCTATGCAATACGTATGGATATTTATTATCTGGTTTGTACTGCACTTACTTGCAAGCTACATCGGGTACTTAGTTGGGCTAAAAAAAGATCCAATTTAGCATTTCAGTCACGACCAGTTGAGTACTGCCAAAGTGCGTAAAGACCAAGCACTAGCGATAGGCCAATAATGACGTATACAGCCACTTCGATTAGTAATGCATCACCAAGCGCTTTCACTAGTAATAGCCCAACAATCCCAGTCCATGTTAACGCCATACTTAATTTACCAGCCCGGGTAGGGTGGATGCCGATACCTTTTTGTTTCTTATAAAAGATGAGCATCGGGATAATTGCCTGTGGAATAATAAGCGCGACGACAACCCAAAGGTTTGTAATGTCCGCCGCGATAATTGCTGCAATAGTGAAAAGCGTTTCGAACTTATCAGCCGCTGCGTCGAATATTTCACCAAGGGGTGACTTAGTACCGGTTTTATCTGCAACGATGCCGTCAGCGACATCGAGTAGGCGACCAGAGGCAAGTAATAGCAAGCCTGTCCAATACTGCCCGTCTAAAATGGCGGCTAGTCCATATAAAACAATTCCAAAACCAATAATCGTTATCAGGTTTGCAGGTGTGAGGTAGCCAGCGGTAGCGACAGCAATTTTTTGAAATACATTGTGTTTCAAGGCTGGGATCTTTTCCCAATCGGCTTTTGTAGATGTTCGATGCAGGTTCATGTATACAGTATAGGCGAATAAGTGATAAATATTACATACCCACCGTATGCGCTTCGATAAAATATAAGTATACCAACCAATTATATTTAAAGGAGCTAACAATGCCTGATATAACGGTAAATACTCAATTACTCGGTTTGAAAGATTTAAATGTCCACGTTGAAGACACCGGAGGAAATGGTCGTCCGGTTGTGTTGATACACGGCTGGCCGCTATCGGGCGCTTCGTGGAGTGAGCAAGTGCCACTGCTGCGTGACGCTGGCTATAGGGTTATAACCTATGACCGTCGCGGTTTTGGACAAAGTGATAAGCCAGCATCTGGATACGATTACGACACGTTGACCGATGACCTGTTCGGCTTGCTAGAACAGCTAGACCTGCGCGACGTCACGCTCGTTGGCTTTTCGATGGGTGGCGGAGAAGTAGCTCGGTACGTATCGAAATATGGTGAAGATCGAATTAATAGCGTCGTGTTCGCTTCTGCCGTACCGCCAATGCTTGTTAAATCACCGGAAAACCCAGAGGGTCCGCTTGAGCCATCTCAAGTGACCGAGATGACAACCAGTTTTATGAAAGACGAGAACGCATTTTATGGTCAGTTCATCGACCAATTCTTTTCGCCGGATGGCGACGGAAATATTCTAGTCACAGAAGAGCAACGGCAAGAAGCGCTCACTCAAGCCAGGCAGGCAAGTAGAACTGCAGCTTTGAAGACTATCCAATCGTTTGCGTTGACTGATTTTAGAAAGGACCTGCTGTCGGTAACGGTGCCTACTCTGGTTATTCACGGAGATGCAGACGGCATTGTGCCGCTTGAGGGTTCAGGAAGGCGAACTAACGACATGATACTCCAAAGCAAGCTACATGTTGTTTCCGGGGGTCCGCATGGGATTAATGTGAGCCATGCGGATGAGTTTAATGAGGAGTTGTTAGCGTTTCTTGAAGGCTAGCTTTTCGATTCAAACAAAAAAGACTCCGAAAATAAATTCGAAATCTTTCTTGGTAGCGGGGGTAGGATTTGAACCTACGACCTTGTGGTTATGAGCCACACGAGCTAACCGGGCTGCTCCACCCCGCGATACAATGTCTATAGTACCAGATGGAGCAGCATTTTTCAAGTGGTTAGGCGCGGCCGAATGGCCAAACCCAGTTGCGCACTTCGTCCATATCTTCGCCGTGTTCAACAATGTAGTTACCGTGTTCGATAAGCTTCATTTCCATTGCTTCGTGCAGGCGCTGTGCAGCTTCAGTGTTTAGGTGAGCGTGTTTGATTACGTCTTGCACAAGGTGGAAGCGGTCGAGTTCGTTTTTAACGGTCATGTCGAAGGCGGTTGTAATGGTGCCTTCTTCTTTGTATCCGCGTACGTGTGTGTGCTGGTTGGCGCGACGGTAAACGATACGGTGGATGAGCCATGGGTAGCCATGGAAGGCGAATACAATTGGTTTGTCGGTTGTGAACAGTGCATTGTAGTCGATGTCACTTAAGCCGTGCGGGTGTTCGATATCAGGTTGCAGGCGCATAAGGTCAACAACGTTGATGACGCGAATCTTTAATTCTGGCAGAGCTTCGCGTAAAATCGCAACTGCTGCCATCATTTCAAGTGTCGGAACATCACCGGCTGCGACCATAACAACATCAGGGTCTTTGCCGCCATTGGTTGAAGCCCATTCCCATACACCGAGGCCTTTTGAACAGTGTTCGATTGCTTGGTCCATAGTGAGCCACTGTGGCGATTCGTGCTTACCGGTAATAGTAAGGTTGATGTAGCCGCGGCTTCGGAGACAGTGGTCCATAACACTAAGTGTTGTATTGGCATCTGGAGGGAGGTAGATACGGGCAACGTCAGCTTTTTTGTTAATGATGTGGTCAATGAACCCAGGGTCTTGGTGTGTAAAACCGTTGTGGTCTTGGCGCCAGACGTGAGACGTTAGTAGGTAGTTCAATGATGAAATTGGTTCGCGCCAGGCAAGTTCATTACTCATCTTCATCCATTTAGCGTGTTGGCTAACCATCGAGTCGACAATGCGAATGAAGGCTTCGTAACTGTGCAAAATACCGTGACGACCAGTGAGCAGGTAGCCTTCGAGCCAACCCTGCGCTTGGTGTTCGCTCAACATTGCATCGAGTACCATACCTTCTTGGGCAAGGAAGCCGTCGCTGTCTTGGGTGCGGGCGTTCCATTGGCGGTCAGTTGCTTCAAATACAGATTCAAGACGGTTTGAAAGTGTTTCGTCTGGTGAGAAGATACGGAAGTTGCGTGTTGCCATGTTGAGTTTAATAACATCGCGTAACCATGGGCCGAGCGCATGTGTATTGCCAGCGTTGACGATGCTTGGGTAGCTGACATCAATTGCGTAGTCACGGAAGTTAGGTAGGTTTAGCTCACGAAGTAATTTACCACCATTGGCGTGCATGTTTGCACCCATACGCCTGTCGCCACGAGGGGCGAGGTCGGCGAGTTCTGGAATTAAGCGTCCAGATTCATCAAATAGTTCTTCTGGGTGATAGCTTTTGAGCCACTCTTCAAGTGGTGCGAGGTTTTCGCTGTGTGCTTCATCAACAGCAAGTGGTACTTGGTGTGAGCGGAATGAGTTTTCGTTAGGAAGCCCATCGACTGTTTTTGGACCGGTCCAACCCTTTGGTGAACGCAAGATAATCATTGGCCAACGTGGGCGAACGGTGTTATCGTGCTCGCGGGCTTGTTGCTGAATGTGTTTAATTTCAGCAGTTACTGTATCGAGAACATCAGCCATACGAGCGTGCATGTATTCTGGGTCGTCACCTTCAACGAAGTATGGGTTCCAGCCATAGCCACGGAAAAGCTGTTCAAGTTCTTCGTGTTCAATGCGGGCAAGAACTGTTGGGTTACTAATTTTGTAGCCGTTAAGGTGAAGAATAGGCAATACCGCGCCGTCCGTCTTTGGGCTCAAGAATTTATTAGAGTGCCAGGCGGTTGCAAGCGGGCCAGTTTCGGCTTCGCCATCACCAACAACACAGGTTGCAATGAGGTCGGGGTTATCGAAGACTGCACCAAAAGCGTGGCTTAATGAGTAGCCGAGCTCGCCACCTTCGTGGAGTGAGCCAGGAACCTGTGGTGAGACGTGGCTTGAAAGCCCGCCTGGCCATGAGAATTTTCGGAACAACGTTGTCATACCTTCGGTGTTTTGTGGCATGTCAGGGTAGACCTCGCTCCAGGTGCCTTCAAGGTAGACGTTGCTCATAATAGCTGGGCCACCGTGGCCAGGGCCAGATAAGTAAACCATGTTTAGGTCGTATTGCTTAATAATACGGTTTAGGTGGACGTAGATAAAGCTTTGGCCAGGGGTAGTTCCCCAGTGTCCAAGCAGCATCTTCTTAATGTCGCCTAGTTCAAGCGGGCGACGAAGCAATGCGTTGTCGCGCAGATAAATTTGGCCAACGGCAATGTAATTTGAAGCACGCCAGTAGGCGTCCATTTTTCGTAGTAAGTCGGTTGATATGGTTGTTGATTCACTCATTTTTTAAGCCCCCGCTAATATAGTTTTCGTTTGTTTGATAATGCTGACATCTTCTTGTGCTGCAATGACATGGACGCCTACTTGGGATTCGTCGGACGATATGAGGCGTGCATTTGCATTGTTCCGTTCTTCGCTTATGTATATGCCCAGAAACTCTAGTTCTGAGCATATTGCCGCACGTATTTCAGCCGAGCGTTCACCAATACCTCCCGTGAAGATAATGCTATCAACGCCACCAAGTGCTGCTGCGTAAGCACCGAATGTCTTTTTAATTTTGTAGCAAAAAAGGTCAATTGCGAGTTTTGCATTGGCGTTTTCATGCTGCGCCTGTAAAAGGGTGTGCATGTCACCGCTGAGCCCAGAAACGCCCAACAGGCCCGATTTACGGGTAACAAGTTCGGTGATTTGTTCGACGCTATAGCCTTTCTCTTGTTGCAAGTAGGTAAGAACGCCTGGCTCAAGGTCGCCAGTACGAGTACTCATCATGATGCCAGATATTGGCGTAAAGCCCATCGACATATCAATAGGTTCGCCATTTTTGCAGGCTGCAACACTTGCTCCGCTGCCTAGGTGGGCCATGATAATGCGACCATGTGCAGCCGTCTCGCCTTCGTGAGCAGTAAAGCTATCAAGCAATGATTGGTATGAGAGTCCGTGAAATCCGTAACGACGAATGTTCTCGTCTTGTTGCAACTCTATGGGAATTGGGAGGGTTTTTGCAACTGCTGGGACGTCGTGAAAAAAACTGGTATCAAAACAGGCAATATGGTGAGCATCTGGAAACGTTTGCTGAAAGGCGGCAATGCAGGCGAGGGTTGCGGGCATGTGGTTTGGTGCCAGTGGGGTGAGTCGGGTGAGGTAATTAATAACCTCATCATCAATAGGAGTTGCAGCTTCGAAGCGTGAACCACCGTGGACGACCCGGTATCCTATGCCGTTGATAGTATCTTGGTCGCTAAGGCCTTCGGTTTCAAGCCATTTTTTTACGAGAATTGCAGCCGCTTCAGGTGTCTCGATAGAAAGAAAGCGAGTATTGTCACTTTTGTATACTCCTTCAGGAATGAGGCAGGCTTTTGGGGTGCCAATTCCTTCAATCGATACCGAGGTGCGGGGTACTTTAAGTTGGTTGTCGTCAAAGACGGCAACTTTCAGGCTCGACGAGCCCGCGTTAACTGAAAGTAGTGCCATTATTCCACCTGTGCATTATTACTTTTACTATACCACTTATGCTTAAGGGTGATAAGGCCTAAGAACTAAGTTTGCTTGCAGCAACCCGAACCGCTTCGCTCCATGAAAGAAACGCGTGAGGCGTGTCAGCCAGTTGGGTGGCGGTAAGGCCAACTTTAACAGCAAGGGCGAGTTCATGAATGATCTCGGCTGCATGCGGTGCAACAACAGTTGCACCTAAAATCAAACCTTTTTTATCGGTAATAATTTTTACAAAACCGTCACGGAAATCGGCTGTATTGCTTCGGGCAATAATGTTTAGCGGGGCGATAGCTTTATTAATGGCTAAGTCGCGTCGCTGGCAGTCGTCTTCAGTTAAGCCAACTTGGGCTACTTCGGGAGTTGTGAACAGTAAGCTCGGCGTTCCGGTATAATCTGGAGCAATATTTGTACGCTCGAATATGTTATGCGCTACAACCTTGCTTTCGAGTAGTGCGGAGTGCGTGTGGCTTCCGCGTCCAAGTACATCGCCAGCAGCATAGATATGCTTTACGCTCGTTTGTAGAAACTCATTTGTTTCGATGCCTTTTGGAGTAAACTTCACAGATGCATTATCGAGGCCAAGATCAACGTTTGGCATGCGCCCAGCTGCAACGAGAATTTCATCAGCTTTAACAAACTTCTCAACGCCACCGCGCGAAATAAGAATTTTCAAGCCAAGGCCTTCTTTTTCAACTGAAAGTACGCGCGAGCTCGTAAGGACAGTCGCACCTTTTTGTTCGGTGAGTACTCGGCTAATGAGTTCGCCAACCTCGGGGTCCGAGTGGGGTAGAAGGCGGCTGGCTTGTTCGGCGATGTACACTTTAGTGCCAAAAATTGCCATAAGTTGGGCAATCTCAACGCCATACGTGCCGCCGCCCACGATAAAGAGGCTTTTAGGCGGTCGTAGAGCTTCCAGAATAGTACGTGGAGTGAAGAACTTGATAAGATCAAGCCCTTGAATGTTTGGCGTCACCCAGCTTGAGCCAGTAGCTACTATGAAGTGAGCCGCAGAAAGGTGGCGGCGATTGACAGTAATTTCATGGGGAGTTAAGAAGTGAGCCTTGCCATTAAATGCGCTGACGCCGTTCTTTTCGTAGAAGCGTCGGTTGTTCGCAATGCCGGTGCGTTCAATTGCTAGGTCTTTCCAGGCGCGAATAGAAGGGTAGTTGTAGCCGAGCGTCGAAGTACGCAAGCCAAAACGGCTAGCGTGGCGAGCTTCATCGTAAATACCGGCAACGTGCAAAAGTGCCTTTGTTGGAACATCGCTCCAGTTTGGAGAGTCGCCTCCGAATGTATCTTCTTCAATAATAGCAACGCGCTTACCAGCCCGAGCGGCAATAGTAGCAGCAACGCTTCCGCCGGCACCGCTACCGATAACAATCAGGTCATAGTCGAATGTATGTTTAGCCACTGTATTAATTCTCCTTAAAGTGTCGATCGATGATGTTCATATAAATAGGCTGCGTCTGGATGGTGAGTTTTCAGAAAATGGGAAGCGGTTCGTCGGAGATCTTCGCTAGTTACTTCTGGTTTATCTTCTAGCCATTCGGTGACTTGTTCGGTGATGCGTCGGCTGATGCTATCGGCATGACCGGCTGGCACCCCACAACTTATGCAGGCTGCCACAATACTTCTGCTTAATTTTTCAGGTTCAAAATATTCACTTTGGGCGTGATGCCCATGGCCATGTCGTTTGACAATAATAGTTGGCCCACCACTTGTCATTATATTGCTCCCGACACTTCGGCGACAACCTTGCTTATGTAGACAAAGAAGCCAAGGGCAAGCAGTGCGCTGCCGGCAGAAAATTGCAAAAAGCCTTTGTTATCTTCGCGCCACTTTTGAATCTTGCTAATTGAGTGACCACTGCCGATAAGTGACGAAACAACCATAAGGCCAGATAGCGAAATAATGACGTACACGGCAATACCAATAAGTTGCCAAGCGCTCGGTAGTTCAAGTAGAACCAGGGCGCTAATAACCATTGAAGGGATAATAAAGAGTAACTCACCAATGACGCTCGTAAGGCCGAGGCTAAATGCTTCAGCACTGTGTTTAGTTGCTTTGCTGCGGTTCGTTAAGTGCTCGGCGAATGGGCGGGGAATCCAAAGTTTTGTACCTTTTTCTTTTCGGAAATAGAACAGCCAAACTGCAAAGCCAATACCAAAGACTAGGCCGCAAGCAATAGCCCAGGCGACTAATGGTGCTGCTGATTGCTCGAAGCTGTGGAGGAGTAGTAACGATATGAATGAAAGAAGCAGCAGGGTCATAACGCCAACACCAGTAATAAAGCCCCAGCTGAGGCGCAGTACTTTTGCCTGTGAGCGCTTAGCTCCAATGGCGTGTCCGCTGAGTAACGTTAAGACGCTCACGCTCAGTTGAAAACTGGCATGGATGAACGCCGCGAGCACGACAATTGCTAATGAAGAGGGGATGTCCATAATGTTTATTTTTTATTTACCTCTAACTAAGTTATACCATAAGCAAAACAGGGGTGTCAAAGAGATTTGGGCGTATAGCCTCAGGAGAGTATTGACATTTTATCAAGCTTATGCTACTATACATACATAAGACAACAAAAACAAAAAAAGGCAACAAACAAAAATGGAAATTACCCAATCGATTATTGAACCCGTCACAATGACTGAGGTTCTAGGACTTGCAACCTGGGATAAACCCCGAACAAGTGAAGATTTGCGAGATTTTATTTCAAAACGTAGTTCAATTGCCGGTATCTAAAAAAACAATAAATAACGAGAGGGAAGTGATAATAGTACCACTCCCCTCTTTTTATTTAATTTAAATTGAGGACGGTTGCGTTTAGTTTAGTTGCATCGGTTTGAGTTATGGTTTCAGATAGTTTATAGCAAACTTCGCCCTTAGCGTGTCCAGAGACTGACAAGTAGCTTGAGTAGTCATTGTCGGCATAGCGAGCGCTATATGAAGAATCGTCTTTTTCTTTAAACGTGGCGCATAGTTGGTACCTATATTCTATTCGACTTGGCAGGAATGCGTTCGCAACGCCCTTTTCGGCCTTGTAGGTTACGAGGTCATCTTCAACGAGTGCTTTTGCGTCGTCATCGTCGAAAGTTACTTCGCCCAGGTTTGTAGGTAGCTTTTCGTTTGTTTCAATGTACTGGTTGATTGACTGACTGACGGACGGTAGGCTTTGCTCCAGCCGGCGGTCGTTGACTGTTGCGAATGCTTTGGCGAATGGTCCAGCGATTGCAAGTACGATAAGTAGCACCGTTACGGCGACCATCGCAATACTGTAAATGAACACTGGTCTTTTTGTTTTAAAAGGATCTAGTACGCGCAGGAATGTTGCCGCGTAAAGAAGTGTCGAACCCGCTGCGACCAGAAGCAGGACGGTCATGCCAGTAACGCCAGTGGTCGTTACGATAAGAAGATTGAGGCCATTAAAGGCGGCGACAATCAGCGCGGAAATGGCTAGGAGCGCGAATAAGACTGCGTGAATGACCATGATAACCATTGCTACGCCAGTTTTCTTTATTGGTTCATGTTTTCGGTAGAATAAATCGGTTAAGAAGGCGATTGGTAATAGCACTACCCCGGCTGCGATTGCATAAGGGATTGCGCCACTGACTGGATCGTCTAGGAGTGCGTTAATTAGTACGATACTTAAAAGCCAAATAATGGCCAGGATTAACCATCCCCAGAAAGCGTAGGATAGCCATTGGAGGATAATAACGCCAGGGGTGTTTTCTGCCGGTTTAACAACGGCTGCCTCGGTAGAAACCGCAGGTTCTGCAGTCGGTACGGGTGGTACTGTTTCTATCGGCGTTGGCGCGGGAACAATTACAGGTTCAACAGTAGGCTCTGTCCCGATGTCGGTATCCACTTCAAGCTCCGGTGCTCGTTCAGGGGTAGCCTCAGGCTGTACTGTTTGTTTGGTGTCTGGCGAAAACTCATCTTCGGGTACTGGTGGCTGATCTTGATCGTTATTCATTCAGTAATTCCTTTTTGGTTATGCCTATAGTATACAACGATAGTTTTGGTTAGTAATTACCAAGTGTGGTTTTGAGTTTATCAACGTGAACTGTGAATTTTTGGCGACTATATTGAATAAGATCTTCACTACGAAGCTCAGAGAGCATAACGGATGTTGTCTCGCGGGTTGAACCAATCATTGACGATAAATCTTGGTGACTTATTTTTAAACCATATTCAAACAAGTCGACAGTCGAGTCGGCACTTAAGCGTTCTGCCAGGTAGCAGAGTGTGCGCATAAGTCGTTCTTTTACGGTTGCTGAATCGACCGCATCGATTCGCTGTAAAAAATCGTCATAGTGAATTGACATATTTCGAGCGATTTCGGCCATGATGACGGGGTCTTTGCTGGCAGCGGAAAGTAGATCTGCTTTATTTATCTCATAATAACTACCATCTGTAAGGGCGGTGTAGAAAAACCGTACCTCGCCGTGTTTTGAAAAAAGCTGCTCGGTTGGAGCGATGTCGTAACGGCCAGCAATCCACACCAATCGCTCAACTCCATTGGCGTTAATTGATGTAACCTTAACAAAACCATTTCGAATAGCCATTAACTGGCTGCTAGAGTCTCCTTTTTGAAGTAGTAACTCACCACGCTGGAATTCTTTAGCGGGGAAGTTTTGTATGTAGGTTGCGATATCCATAGTTTTTAGCTTACCACGACTTTGTAAGATAGCTTACATACGCACTTTTCTATTCAACTTACACTACACACATTAATTAAGAAAAAGGAGTTCATATGAACTATAAGTTTATACCAACCAAAGTACACGGCGCCCTCGATTACATCGTTGCGATTGCCTTAATTTTTGCCCCTTGGTTATTCGGATTTAGTAATGTCGGAGGAGCGGCTGTTCTTGTCCCGATGGTACTAGGAGCAGGCCTTATTTTATACAGCCTATTTACCAAGTACGAATGGGGGCTAATCAAAGTAGTAAGTATGCCATATCACTTAATTATCGACGTCGCCGCATCATTGTTGCTTATTGCATCACCATTCCTATTCGGTTTTTACAACATGGATATGTGGAATGTTTGGGTGCCTCACGTGGCTGTTGGTATCGCTGTTATTTTGGTAGTGATTTTTTCACAGACGCAGCCAGCCTCAATACCAGCACCTGAAAAATTTCGTTTATAATTTATTGAAATGAAAGCTAAAACCCGCCTATAATGGGCGGGTTTTAGGTATGGGGGCTAGGAGGGTCTGTTCTAATGGCTTTTTGCAGTTAATTGTGGTATAATATGTTTAAGCACCTTTTCCGAGAGACAGGAGTGTAATGGGAATCACTGCACCTTTAAAAAACCACATCGAGAGCCGACGAGGCTGGCTTGTACTGATTGTTATTGTCATGACGCTCATTGTCGTGACGGTGTGGTTGGTAGTAAGCGGCCACACATCCTGGCAGGAGGCGCGAGCCGAATACCAGGCTGAGCTCCAGGCTTCCAGCAGCAGTATCGATCCAGACTTTGAGGTTGTGCAACACGATGGCTACCTTTTTGTCCAGACTGATAACATGCCAAGCGATTGGTGTGAACAGCGATGCGGAACCGTCACCGAGGCCGAGACGGGCGACTACCAAGTCGCGCTTCCAGTGGGTTATCGCGGCAGTTCGAACGTTCGGCCCGAGCCGAAGACGTACGAACCGATTCAGGAACTTACCTATTGGGACCCGATTGCACATCGTATCGCCACGGCTACCGCCAAAGCGAACGAACCGAGCGTCGGCTTGCCTGATGTTCTTGTTGCTGTGCAATCTGATGAAGTGAAGGTGGGTGAAACCGTCTTTACTACTCCTGATTACATTCGACAAAGCCCGCAGGGAGTCGTTGTATTGAGCGAGATGCCGGTTAGCTATGAGCGCCTAGGCCTAAGCTTTGGCTATGTGATGACTGCCCAGTTGACACGGACAAAGAGCGGTTTTGAGGTGTGCGTGCCTGCAGATTATGGCAAGTTGATTGCACATGATTCCTCAACTGGTGAAATTCCAGCGACTCTCAAAACCTCAGGTTGTCCCTCCGACTAAGAAAGGTGTGCCCTACAGGGGTGGCTGCGTAAGCAGCCACCCCTATTTTCATTTTAGAAATCAATTAACCCGCCTGTGATAGGCGGGTTAATTTTAGGCGAGATTCATAATCTCATCTTTTTCTGCTGTGGAGTATGATAATTTCTTGGTAGTAGCGACAGGAATTGAACCTGTGACCTCGAGCTTATGAGTCTCGCGCTCTAACCAACTGAGCTACGCTACCAAATACTACAGAGATGATTTTACCAAAATGTGGCCTCTTTTACTAGAGATAGCTTGATGGATGTAATTTACTGTATTCGAGCGAGTTCTTTGTCGATCTCTACGGTCCTATCAAGGGTCTGGCGATTGATAGTGTCGCGCTCGGCTTTGAGCTCGTTGATTCTTGCCTCTATCTCGGCTTTTTTGGGTTCAAGGGCATCAGCGTCAGCTTCGAGTTGGTTAGCTTTTTCGTCAAGCTGTTGGGCTTGGTTGTTGTGAAGGTTTCTGTCGTCCTGTTGTTCCATGCCGCTATAGCCGTTGGCTTTGTTGCGCTCTACTTCGGCCTGGCGACGGGTAGCTTGAGCATTGGCGCGGTTTTTATCGATTTGCTTCTGAATGAATCTGATATTATCTTCCATAAATGCGAACCTCCTACTGAATCTATTATATAATAGATATATCCACGTGATACTCACTGACTCTCAAAAGTTAAGCGTCCCTCGCGAAAGGTTGATTCATTCATCGTCTTCGGACTCCCAAACAGCTTGAAACGGGCTAGGGAAGTACGGGCGAACAATTCACATCGTTTCTCGCATAAATTTAAACGAGAATTGTTACCTATGAATGATGAAATCTTCTTAAACGAACCAGTAAAAGTAATCGCGACCTTCGGTGGCGGGCATCACCCGTGCAAGCCTGTTATGTTCAAGCGGGCAAATGGGCGAGAGGTCAAAGTAACTGAACTTGGTTTGCGCCATCCCCTACCTCGGGGTTCTAAAACGATGCACATATTCGATGTGACGGATGGCGGCGCTGATTACCGACTCCAGTTTGATAGTGAACTTTTAACGTGGCATTTAACAATGGAGGCGGACCATTATGAATAAAACAGAATTCAACGAAGCGCGGCCGCTGATTATGCATATCGATTTAAACAGCTGTTTTGCAACCGTCGAACAACAGGCCCGGCCAATGCTGCGCGGTAAACCGGTTGCCATCATTAATCGGCGCACTGAACACACGGCGATTATTACTGCCAGCTACGAGGCAAAAGCGATGGGTGTGAAGGTAGGTATGAAGCTAAAAGAAGCGAGGCTTTTGTGCCCAGGTATTATTGCGATAGAAAGCGACCCGTCGAAATATAAATTCGTTTACCATAAGTTGCTGGGTATTATGAATGACTATTCGGCGCATGTGACGATGAAAAGTATCGACGAAGGGATTATTGATTTTCACAATACTAGCGCCGATATCTCTGGGCGAGATTTGGTAGAAATAGGGTTGGAAATTAAACAACGCCTGAAAGATGAAATTGGTGTTTGGATGCGTTGTAATGTGGGCATTGCGACAAATAGGTTCTTAGCAAAGACTGCCGCAGGTTTGCATAAGCCGGACGGGCTTGATGTTCTAACGTCGCAAAATATTAAAGAAACGCTAGGGGATATGAAACTCACTGATTTGACAGGCATCGCACAGCGCAACCAGCAACGGCTCAATAGCGTTGGTATCTTCACTCCCCTACAATTTTTAGATGCCGACGTAGTAACCCTGCACAAGATTGTGTTTAAAAGCGTGGTTGGCGAGTGGTGGTATAAGCGACTGCGGGGTTGGGAAGTGGATGATGTTGAAACGAAGCTGGGGCGCGTTGGCAGACAATACGTATTAGAGCGGTTCGATTTATCGCACACCGAAGTGTTGCAGCGGTTGCACCATTTGTGCGAATCGGTAGGTAGCCGAATGCGATCGCAAAATTTGGCGGCAAGGGGAGTCTATGTGTACGCGAAAAGTTCAGAACATGGCTACTGGCATTCTAGTGCGCTCACTCCCCTGCCCTTTTATAGCGACCAATCAATTTATGCCCAAGCCCAGCATTTAATGTCGAAAGCACCAGACGGGCTAAAAGAAATAGGGATACATTGTTACGAGCTAGTACCAATTGAGAACGACCAAATAAGCTTGTTTGCCGACCAAATTACTCGCGAACGCCATGTCGTTGATGCGATTGATGATGTTAATAAACGCTATGGTGAACGCACGCTTCACTCTGCCGATACACTCGGAACGGGCATCTACGTGTCGCAGAAGATTCCGTTCGGCAGCACCCGCTACCTTTAAAAGGTATGCCGTATCTGTTATAATAATGAAAATCGAATAAACTTTCATTGGAGACTTTGTATGTCAGGACACAGCAAGTGGTCAACTATCAAACGCGAAAAAGGTGCTAAAGACGCTAAGCGTGGTGCCGTATTTACTAAAATCGGCAATCAAATTGCAATCGCAGCTCGCGGTGGTATCGACCCTGCGATGAACGCTTCGCTTGCTATGGCAATTGAAAAAGCGAAGCAGGCAAATATGCCAGTAGCGAATATTCAACGGGCGATTGACCGTGTGGCTGATAAAAACGCAGCCCAACTTGAGGAATCTACTTACGAAGCTATGGGTCCAGGCGGAATCGGTATTATTATTGAAACAGCTACCGACAACAAAAATCGTACCTTTCCTGATGTACGCACAGCCCTCACTAAAAACGGTGGCCGCATTGCCGACGCCGGAAGTGTCATGTTCCAATTCACACGTAAGGGTGTCATTAACGTCGCTGCTAGTGGTGAAGATGCACTACTTACAGTACTTGATGCTGGCGCCGAAGACGCAGTTGAAGAAGGTGATGAACTGATTGTTTACACTGACCAAAAAGATCTTGCGAAAGTACGGACTGCAATTAACGAAAGCGGCCTCGTTGTTACAAGTGCCGAGTTGCAATACGTTCCGAATGCTACCATTCCAGTTGAAGATGCTGAGCACGCGGCTAAGATTTTCAAACTCCTTGATGCACTTGATGACCTTGATGATGTGACGAGTGTTCATACGAATGCTGATCTTGACGAAGAAGAATAAGCCCTCGATTTTCGCTTATTTAATCCATAACTTCTTCATTTTTCATCCCTATACTTAGGGACATGCTGAAGAAATGTTATAGACTGTTTTTGGGTTTACTGGTTGTAACGGGTAGTGCGTGCGTAACCCCTACGCACGCTTCTTCAGCATCAATTGTCATTACAAATATTCGGGCGGGGAGCCAGGTTAGCGCCTTGGAAGAAGGCGTTGTGCTTTATAACAACTCATCCTTCGAGCTAGACTTAACAGACTGGTGTTTGACGAACAAATCGTCAGTAAAGTTTGCTTGTTTTGATGCGGTCTCGCAGAATGAAGTGAGTATTATTCCGGGCTATAGTTATGCGACGATCGTTTCATCGAAGGCTGTACATAACGAAAATCAGGCAAACTATTCACTCGTCTACGAGCCGGGCACCGGTTCGAGTGGTAGCATTGTTGCTAGTGCCGATACGGTCTCACTTATCGATGCCGACAACCAGCTTGTTGATCAATTCACATGGGCATCAAGTGTTTCCTCGTCGCAGCAATGGGCTCGAACGAAATTATCCCTCCTGCCGGACTTGTTTATTGACACTGATGCTTCGATCGATTGGCAAAAAGTTGCATTTAGTGACTTCCCCTTAAGCCAGTTGCAGTATCGAGAGGTACAGCCCGAAATACCCCCAGAACAGCCGGTTGAAGAACCTGCCGAGGAGCCGGGCGAGGGGCCAGATACGGACCCGCAGCCAGAAGCGCCTTTACCTGCCACTATTACCGAACTGCTGCCAAATGCCGTCGGTAGTGATACGGGTAATGAATTTATTGAACTCTATAATCCTAATAAGCAGCTGCCAATTTCGCTTAATGGATATAAATTAGCGGTCGGCCCAGCGCTGGAGAAAGTCATTACTTTGGCTGAATATATTTTAAAGCCAGGCGAGTACAAGATATTTTCAAATGCCGAATTGGGATACAGCCTGCTGAACACGTCAAGCCGAGCAACGCTATTTATGCCAAATGGTGATATTTCAAGCGAGGTCCCTATGTATAACTCCCCGCCCGATGGAGAATCTTGGTCGTTGGTTGACGAGGTGTGGCAGTATAGCAATCAGCCAACGCCAGGCGCGCTGAACGCAGGCAGTCTAAGCAATGAAGATGAATATGAAGCGCAGGCTTCAAGCTCGGCTACTACAACCTCGAAACCGTGTGTCGCCAATCAATACCGTAGCATCGAGACGAATCGCTGCCGCCTTATTAGCTCGGCTGTTTCAAGCACACCAGCGGCCTGTAAGGTTGGTCAGCTGCGAAACCCGGAGACTGGGCGCTGTAAAGCGGTTACTTCAACAACTACGACCACTTGCAAAGAGGGTCAAGAGCGCAACCCAGAAACAAATCGTTGCCGAAACGTTAAGCAGCTATCAACTGCAACATATGCTGTAAAAGGCGCCACGACTAAACAGCAGGGTGGAATGGGCTGGTATATGTGGGCAGCTGTTGGCGGAATAGTTCTGTTGATCGTTGGATATGCGGTCTGGGAATGGCGTGATGAGTTAAAGAAAGTGCTCGAAGCTGTAAAGATGAAGTTTGCAGGTAGGGCTAACTAACCTATACTTACAGGTATGAGAATTATAGGTATCGACCCAGGCACAGGAATTCTTGGCTTTGGCGTCATTGATGTTATTGGCACTAAAATAACCATGGTAGACGCTGGTGTTATTACGACGCCACCGCACACGCCGCACGACGAACGACTGGAAGATATCTTTAATAGTCTGACTGAAATAATGGAAGCTACCAAGCCAGATGCTTGTTCAGTTGAAAAACTATTCTTCACCAAAAATGTCACCACGGCTATGACGGTGGCCGAGGCAAGGGGAGTTGCCCTGCTTGTTGCGCGCCAGCATAAAATACCAATTGCCGAATATACTCCACCGCAAATTAAACTGACGATTTCTGGTTACGGCAATGCGGACAAGAAACAGGTTCAAGAAATGGTTCGCCTGCAACTTGGCTTAAAGGAAGTGCCTAAGCCAGACGATTGCGCGGATGCTTTGGCTGCGGCAATCACTCACGCATTCATGACGCGGTCGTAAGACTGCAAAGCTTTTGAATTCAGCGATAAAGCTGTGCGTTGGGCATGTTTGATAAAACGGCGATACGCAGATGCATCGTTGTCGTAAAGCTTTGTTAGACGCCATAACTTCATCCAGTCGCCACGCCTATCGTGCAAATAAAAACCAATACTGGAATAGCGATCATATTCCCAATCTTTGTGACACAAGTGAATGTCGGCCGATAACGAAAGAGCCTCGTGCTCTCCGGCAAGTTTTCGAATTGATATCGAAGTGTCTGGCTGACGTTTGTATAGCTGATACTCGGATTGATACTGCGAAAGCTGCTGCAGCAGAATATTTATCAGATGTTCTAGGGATGAAATGTCAATACAATACGCCAGCAGTTGAATGCCGTCTGGTGCTATTGAAAATGCCAATAAGTCGATGTGATGCGCCAGGCTTTTTGCGTACAACGGGTCTTCTAAGACGGAACGTGCTGCCAGCAACTGTTGAATTTGTAGGCCAACAAAGGCCCGCTCATTATTAGTTTTAAAAAACCGAACCGATTCAGCCGAGCCCACCCGTGCGTGGTAATATCCATTGGTTTTCTTAATGCTTACGTATTTCATATATCAACTATAGAAAAATAATCTTTTGTTGAAATGAATTTTTCACACAAAATTCGGCAGGGGACTACAGATGTGAGATAATACAAGTATATGATTGCTCACGTAAATGGTGTTGTGGCCGAAAAATTTGGTAACTCAGTTATTGTTGATGTCCATGGCATTGGCTATGAGGTGCAGGTCGCTGCCGGTGATTTCGACGCCGCACTATTAGGTGAGCCGGTTAAATTCTACACTTATCACCATATTCGCGAACAATCCCAAGATCTCTTTGGCTTTTCGTCATTAGCTGCTAAGAAGCTTTTTGAATTGCTAATCACTGTTCAGGGCGTTGGTCCGAAAGCTGCACTTTCAATCCTTTCGGTAGGCGATAGCGAACAGGTTCGCAACGCTATTGCTAATAGCGACAGCGGCTTTGTCTCAAAAGCCAGTGGCGTCGGTAAAAAGATTGCTGAGCGAGTCGTGGTTGATTTATCCGACAAGGTCGGCTTAGCTGTTACCGTTGCCCATGCTAGTGGCGTTGCTGCCGTTTCTGCGGGTGATGAAGCCCTCGAAGCACTTATGGCGCTTGGCTATAGCTTAAATGATGCCAGCGCAGCACTAGAAAGTATTCCAAAAGATCTCTCAACTGCTGAACGCGTAACCCAGGCCTTGAGAGGGTAACGTACTATGGCTATTGAACGAATTGTCGACACAAGCAACCACGAAGAAGATACCGAAGAGAAGATTATCGAGGTTTCACTTCGCCCGGCTACCTTCGCCGAATATGTCGGCCAAGAACGTCTTAAAACGAACCTGCAGCTTGCAATTGATGCAGCTAAAAAACGCGGTGAACCACTCGATCACATCTTGCTTTACGGGCCTCCGGGTCTAGGAAAAACAACGATGGCAACGGTAATCGCTAACGAAATGGGCGCAGCTATTCGCGTAACCGCCGGCCCTGCTATTGAACGCGCTGCTGACCTCGCTAGTATTCTTACAAGCCTGCAAGATGGTGATATTTTGTTTATTGACGAAATTCATCGCCTTAGCCGAACTGTCGAAGAGGTCCTGTACGCCGCAATGGAAGACTACAAACTCGATATTATGATCGGTAAGGGTCCTGGTGCGCGCAGTGTGCGACTTGATTTGCCAAAGTTCACTATTATTGGCGCAACTACCCGTACCGGTGCGCTTGCAGCGCCACTTCGCGACAGGTTTGGGCATATTTATCGCCTGGAATTCTACTCACATGATGAAATTGGGAGCATTATTAGCCGCGCATCTTCAATTTTGGGAACAACTATCCACCCAAAAGCCGCCGAAATGCTTTCTACGCGGGCCCGTTTAACTCCCCGTATTGCTAACCGATTATTAAAACGCGTTCGCGACTACGCTGATGTTAACGGTGACGGTATTATCGACACAGTTATTACTACCAAGGCGCTCAGCCTGTTAGAGGTTGATGAACTTGGCCTAGACGCTGGAGACCGTAATTTACTTGAACGAATGATCGAGATGTACGGCACAAACCCTGTTGGTTTGAATACGCTAGCGGCCCTGACGGGTGACGAAAGCAGTACAATTGAAGATTTTTACGAACCATACCTTCTGCAAATCGGGTTATTAGAGCGGACACCGCGTGGACGACGGGCCACTGTTCGTGCATATAGCCACCTGGGAAAAACTTTCAGCGATGACACTCCAGGCTTGGTATAATATATTTATGAATAATAATGAACCACGACCAGTTGCATACGACGCCGAAGGCCGACCACTTTACGCGCATCCTCCGGCTCCACAGCAAGCGCAGCCTGCCGCCCCGTCAGTTGTTCAGGTAACCCGCCCAATCTCGCCAGAGAAGGCTGTAGTGAGCCCAGAGGCCCACAAGCGACACGAAGAATCCAAGTTGCAATACCCGTTGCTTAACTTAAGTGATGGCGAGTATGTAATTAGCGCTGTCCGACGCCACCCAATTGGACTGTTTATCCCACTAGGTCTCGGTACGCTCCTCATCGGTATCGCACTTGGCACGTTAGTTAACTATAGCGCTTTTGCCGAAGGCTTTGGCCTCACTGGTACTGCGGCTGAAGTTTCTAGTGTTGCCGTGCCGATACTACTGCTGTGTCTTGTTGTGGCGCTTGGCATGTTCATTAGCTGGTACGTTTATGTTAATAATAAATTCTTTCTCACCAACGAAAGTGTCATCCAGGAAATCCAACACAGCCTGTTTTCTCGCCTCGAGCAAACAGTAAGTCTTTCAAATATTGAAGACGCAAGCTTTACCCAGGTTGGTATTTTGCAGCAAATTGTCGATTATGGCGATATTCGCCTCAGTACTGAAGGTGACGAGACTACCTACCGCTTTAGTTATGTGGCTAGTCCTAAAATGCACGTAGCCGAGCTAAATGACGCTGTTGAAGCCTTCAAAAATGGCCGCCCAGTTGGCGATTAGCTAGCTACTTATTCCGATTCGTTTTAATGTAATCATCTTCGTTTTCGAGGATGGTTCGTAAGGTATATGCCTTACATGCATCGCCGTCGCAATTACTTGCTTCGTAGCTAAAGTTACTGTCTGCTTCGCCAACTTTTACGCCACTAGGATCCTTGAATAGGTCAGGGTCGACCGAGGGCAGGATCGTGCTATTAAGAACACGAGGGTAAGAGTTGTTTTGTTTGAAGTAGACCTCTTCAAGGCTATAGTACATAGCATTAATTGACGTCTTGCGAGTTTCATCGCGAGCCGCCACTTCGACGTTATTTTTTTGTATAAAGAAAAGCATGCTGGCTGCCATAAGCAACACAACAACGATAAGGAGTTCTATGACTGTAAATCCGCGTGTATATTTCATCTCTTTAGATTATAGCAAATTAAGAATTGCCTGCGTATAATAGAATATAGAAATATAAGAGAGGGAATCTATTATGGCGACTAAAAAAACTGACAAGTCCGATACTGGTGCTAAATCTACCGCAACACCAGTCGCTACTGAGGGTAAACTAAAGGCACTTGGCCTAGCCCAAGAGCAAATTATTAAGCAATTTGGCGATGGTGCAATTCGTCGACTTGGTGATACCAAAACTGTTGACGTTGAGCTAATCAGCAGCGGCGCCCTAAGCCTCGACTTAGCGCTTGGTGGCGGCTATCCAAAGGGTCGCGTTGTTGAAGTGTATGGTCCAGAATCATCTGGTAAGACAACTCTTACGTTGCACGCAATTGCTGAAATTCAAAAGCAAGGTGGCACAGCTGCTTTTATCGACGCTGAGCACGCACTTGACCCTGCATACGCTCGTCGCCTTGGTGTTGATACCGACAACCTATTAGTATCTCAACCTGACAATGGTGAACAAGCACTCGAAATTGTTGAAACGCTAGTGCGTTCTAACGCTGTTGATATTATCGTCGTCGACTCTGTTGCCGCATTAGTACCACAGGCCGAAATTGATGGCGAGATGGGCGATAGTCACATGGGTCTTCAGGCTCGTTTGATGAGCCAAGCACTCCGTAAGCTTACGGGTAGCATCAACAAAAGCAAGACAATCGTTATCTTTATTAACCAAATTCGTATGAAAATTGGTGTGATGTTTGGTAACCCTGAAACTACCACTGGTGGTAACGCTTTGAAGTTCTACGCTTCAGTACGCCTCGATATTCGTCGTACTGGCCAAATCAAGTCAGGTGAAGAAATTATCGGTAACCGTACTAAGGTCAAGGTTGTGAAAAACAAGATCGCTCCTCCTTTCCGTATTGCCGAATTCGATATCATGTACAACCAGGGTATTTCTCGTACAGGTGACGTTCTCGACCTAGCGGTAATTCACGGTATTGTTGGCAAAGCAGGTGCTTGGTTTGACTACGCTGACGCTAAAATCGGCCAAGGCCGCGAAGCCAGCAAGACATATCTTGCTGCAAACCCTGAAGTTCTTGATGAAATCGAGAAAAAGGTTCGTGTGAAAGTTGCCGAAGAACTCGCCGCTTAGCTTGTGCGCGTCTATCGGTTAGCACCTGCGGATTCTGAGATGGAAGGTGAATCTAAATTAAAGATAACCTCCATCTCTTTGCAGGTGCGCGATAAAAATCGCGTCAATGTTTCCGTCAATGGAAAGTATCGCTTTTCGCTGGATTATACTCAACTTGCCGACCTCGGGGTCAAAGTTGGAAATGAATATACCGAAGAGCAGCTAGCTGACCTTGAGAACGAGAGTCAGTTTGGGAAGTTGTATATGCGGGCGTTAGAATATTCGCTTATGCGTCCGCATAGCCAACATGAACTTAGTCAGTACTTGTATCGCAAAACACGCGATACGCTCACTAAGACTGGTTCAATAAAAAAAGGTGTCAGCAAGGCACTTACCGAGCGAGTATATGATCGCATTATTTTAAAAGGCTACGTCAATGACGAGGCCTTTGCTCGTTATTGGATAGAGAATCGTCAGCTCCGCAAAGGAATTAGCAAGCGAAAATTGCAAGCCGAACTAGCAAGCAAGGGCGTTGATCGGGCTATCGTTGAATCGCTTTTGTCTGAAACCGAACGCACCGATGAAGAAGAGATCCAAAAAATTATCGAAAAGAAAGCTGGTCGTTATGACGACACTCAAAAGCTTACAGCCTACTTGGCGCGTCAGGGTTTTGGCTACGAAGATATTAAACGGGCGATTGAGAATTCAGACAAGGACGACTAAGCGTCGGATGCGGATCGGGTTTCAGGGTTTGCTGGGCGTGGGCCAGTCCTGAAAGGGTTTACGAACTCGGCTCTAGATGCTTGCATAACGGGCGCGATACTTTTTTGATTAGGTGACTTTACGACAATTTCATTATCGGTAATTTCGATAATTTGAGTCCGACTAATAAGTAGGCCGGTATCAGTCAAGCCTTTGAAGAAACCGCGGTGAACCGTTAATTGTTGGATAACAAACGAATCGGTATCAACCGTATAATCTTCAACTTTGCCTAAACGACGTTTCGTATCGTCAATAACCACCATGCCTATAAGTGGGAAGCCTAATTCGTATAACCGTTCAATTTTTATAACGTCATGAACGCCAATGAACTCGTCGTTGCTGTTTACGATCATGCCAACTCGGCCCATCTCGCGAATCTCGTCAACCCGGAGGAGGGCAGGGCGTTCACTTAGTAGTTGACCCTCGACTTCGAAGGCAACTATTTTAAGGTTTGAAGGGTCGATAACGGGTTTTTGAGTACTCGCTAAGCGACCACCGGTTTGGAGGCTCATGACGGGAGTATTTAGTAGCCGCGTGCCTAGGATAAGCATATATGTATAGTATAAGCTTTTTTCATTAAGGGCGCTACAGTCTAGCTTGTAAGCAAGAAACTATTCGCTAACAGGATTGATGCGCCCAGCGGGTAGTGTTGGCGCTGTGCTGCCTTCAGCGCTGGTATGAAGAGCATTTAGTCTTGTAAGTGTGACTTGGTCGATGGTGCCGGCGTTGATTGACGACGTGTACCCAGAGTCGCTCGAGCTGTCTTCTAATGTGTTATTGATAAGTAACACGGCACCAGCTAAGCCGCTGATAACAAGAATAAGAAATAGGGTTAGGTGAAAACGCTTAGTAAGCTTTTTGATAGGCTTGAGTATATCGAATGAATTTGGTTTTTTTGACTTGTCCATGGCGTTACCTCGTTGCAATCGTTATTTTAATATCGTCAACGGTGACTGAATCTGTATTGCCGCCATTTACGTGGCTGAGGCCGATATTTGAAACTTGCATTTTAGGTATGTTACCTTCAATGCCATCCAAAAATCGAATCAGTTTAGTGTATGAAACGGGAGCTTTAAGGCTGACGGTCATCGTTGGGCTAACACCAGCAACTGCGTCACTGAAGCTAATTTTTGCGATACTTAGGCCCGCCGCATTAGCATAATTCCGAGTATCGGTGATTGCTTGATTTTGGTAACTTTCGTTGGTCGCAAACATTTGGTTGGCTTTAGCAATCAAGGCTTCACTTTGGCTTAACTGGCTTCTAAGGCTCTGGAGTTGTTGAACTTGCAGGTTGCTTGCTTCGGCGTCGGCGATAGAGTGGTTTACTTCAACTGCATACTGGCGGACTTCGTTAAGGCCTAGGTAGAACAAACCGAGGCCGCCAGCAATCACAATTAATAATGCAACGAAAAGAATTCCACGTAGCGTTTGAGGTTTAGAGCTTTGTTTAGTAGCCATTATTGTCCCGCCGTCCTATTAATTGTAAAAGTCATATCAACACTGACTGGGTATCCATCGATTCCGCTACCGGATTCAAGGATCGTCTGGAAACTAACGCCTGAAAACATGGATGACTTTTCGAAGTTCTCGCGAAGCGCTACCGCGTCTGCTGAAGTTTTTGCATACACTTTTACGGAAGTAGGCGTATTGCCAAATGATCCGCTGTTTAATTCGAGCTTTCCGAAAACAGTATTTGGTGGCATGAGCTGAGCAATATTTACGAAGACCTTCGAATATCGAACTTCGCTGTCTAGTAGTACCTTAGTACTGCTGAGGCTTGCACTTAACGCATCCACTTGTGCCTGTGTAGAGCTATAGACGCCAGCCTTCACGTCGTTAGAGGCAATTGTTTTTTCTGAACTATCTTCGGTAAAGCTCAGAATAGTACGGGTAACGTACATTGAGCCAAGTACGAATGCGATTCCGAGGAGAAGAATAAAAATATATCGAACTAAAATAAGGTTCGTGCGAGCTGCTCGAATTTCGGCTTTTTTATCAACAGGTAGTAAATTTATCATTTCCAAATATTCTCCGGTGGTAGAATTGCAGAACCTGCAACTGTAATATAGCGTGCCTTAAACTGTTTTGGCGGTTCTTGTAACTTACCAAAATCAAGCTTTTGCCAAGGGCTGGCGACACGCGCGGCCATAAGGAGGTTTTCGGTGAAGTACTCGCCGATACCGGGCACGTTGCTTCCGCTACCAACAACAAGTAGCTGTTCAAGCTTGCGGTCGTTGCTGATTCGTTCATCATAGTAACGAATAACCTTTTTGGTTTCCGCAAGAATGCGCTCGAGGTTGGGCGAGAGTGCTTCTTTAATTTTTTGTTGGCGAGGCCCCGGGCTTAACCCGTTGAGTACCTTAAGTTGGTGAGCATTCTCAAGAGCAACGTTTAGTTTTTTGGCAATATCGAGCGTGAAGGTGTTGCCACCGATAGCGATTCCGCCAGTAACCCTAATAGAGCCACGGTCTAAAATTGCGATGTCGGTACTGGTTGGGCCAATATCAACAATAACGGTTGGCAATGAGCCATCCTCAGTTGCTGTAAGTACGCGCCCAACTGAAGTGATGCTTGGTTCGATAAGTACGGGTTGTAGGCCGGCTGCTTCGACACTGCGGGTAATGTTATCAATAATGGTCCTAGAGACGGCGCTCATAAGGACGGTGATGCTCTTTTTGCTGCGCTCAATAATTTCGTAATCAATAAAAAGTGTTGAAGCTGGAATAGGGATATATTGCTCGGCTTCGAGAATAACCGCTTCGTCGAGGTTTTTCTCGGCAGAAGAGGGGAGTACGAAAGTGCGCACGTAGCTTCGTGCAGTTGGAATAGCGATAGCGACGCGGTTGCTTGTAAGGGTACCGATATTTTTTTCTTGCCGTAGCAACTTAATGTTATCGGTAAGGTAGGTATTGTTTTCGTTTTCCATTGAAGCTTTTAGCTTCGCAGGGTCAAGATCTAGGGACCCATACCCACTAACAAGCCATCGTTTTGAGTCGACAGACATTATTTTTATGCCCGTACTACTGATGTCGAGCCCAATGATTGGTTTGTCTTTATAGAAGAATTTTGACATATGCCCACTAATGTAATTAACCTCTGTATTATAGCACGCTGAGGCCAGAAATAAGCATAGTGCCTATGCTTATTTCAGCTGACCTATTCGATATTTTGTGAGAGTTGCGCGATCGGCGTCATGACGCTGGCTGCAATAAGCCCAACCATGCCACCCATGACTACAATCATGACAGGCTCGATGATTGAGCTAATACTCTGAATTGCCAAATCGACCTCTTCTTCGTAGAAGTCGGCAACCTTAATAAGTACGGTATCGGTTTGCCCAGTTTCTTCGCCGACACCAAGCATCTGACTGACGATTGGTGGAAACAATTCGTTACTTTCGATTACTGAAGACAGTGATTTTCCGTTCTTAACTTCAATAGCAGCAGATTTGATGGCTTCCTCGTATAATACGTTGCCGACGGCTCTAGATGTGACGTCGAGTGATTCAAGGACCGCTACACCTGCGCCCATAAGTGCCGAGAAGGTTCGAGCGAATCGAGCGATGGCGATCTTTTTAATGATGGTTTTAATACCAGGAATTTTTAACAACAGACCGTGGAATTGTCGCCGACCGGCTTTTGTCTTGATGTAGCGTGCAATAAAGAACGCAAAACCACCCATTGCAGGGAAAAGGATATACCAATAGCTAGTGATAAAGCTACTGATCCCAAGCATGAACAGGGTAATGCCAGGCAATTTAGCATCGGCGCCACCAAGGTCTAGCAGGATTTTTCCGATTTGTGGAATAACAAACAGCATGAGCCCGAAGAATGCCACAACGGTAATGAAGATCAGCACCATTGGATACGCCATGGCGCTTTTAATTTTCTTTCGAATAGCGGCACTTTTTTCAAGTTGGGCTGCGAGTCGTTTTAAAATGTCATCCAAAATACCAGCCGATTCACCAGCGTGGACCATGTTGACGTAGATGTCGTTGAAAGTGGTTGGGTGTTTCGCCAACGCATCACCCAGCATCATACCGCCTTCAACGTCCTTGACGACGGTGCCGAGGATTTTTCTTAAAGCTGCATCTTCGGCGTGCTTTTCGAGTGAGCTTAACGAGCGAAGCAGCGGCACACCTGCACCAACCATGGCGCTCAGCTGGCGCGTAAACGCGACTAACTGGTCTTGTTTTACCTTTGTTGGCTCAAACAAGTGGTCGAAGTCGATACTACTTTTCTTCTCTTTTAGCTGGCGAATACTAATAGGCCGAAGGTTCTGCTTAGCAAGTGCGTTAATAACACTCGCTCGGTCTGCTAGCTCGGTTTTTCCTTTGATGACGTTGTGTTGTTCGTCAGACGCTATGTACAAAAAACGTGGCATGATTAATCCCTACTTACCCTTAATACTTCTTCGATTGTCGTTTCACCGCGAAGTGCTTTAATGAGCCCATCAATCTGCATAGTAATCATGCCTTCTTGAATCGCTTGATCTTGAATTTGGTCACTTGTACCACGGTTTAAAATGAGTTTTTGAACGGGGTCTGAGTTATAGAGTACTTCATAAATACCAATTCGGCCTCGGTAGCCTTCTTGAACAGACTCCTCGTTGAAGTTTTCGTCTGCTTGCCATAATGTTTTAATACCATTTTCGTCGGTACTGAGAGGTGTATCACCGCCAAGGCCGGCAGCCATAGCTTGTTTCTCAAGTTCGTGAATACTGCGGAAGTCTTGGCCGGCAGGCAGTTTGAAGAGTTTGAAGATTGAAGCTTTTTCTTCTTCGCTTGGAACATAGTTTTTGCGTGACCCTTTGTGGAGGCGACGAACAAGGCGCTGTCCAACAACGGCACGAACCGTACTAGCAATAAGGAACGGCTCAATCTGCATTTCTAGCAAACGCGGTAAAGTGGTTGCGGCGTTGTTGGTGTGAAGCGTGCTGAATACCATGTGCCCAGTAAGCGCCGCCTGGATTGCCAGGTTGGCAGTTTCGCCATCACGGATCTCACCAACCATGATAATATTTGGATCTTGACGCAAGAGTGCACGCAGCCCGCTGGCGAATGTCATACCAGCCTTGCTGTTGGTCTGTGTTTGGTTGATGCCGATAATTTTGTATTCGACAGGGTCTTCAATGGTTGAAATATTAACGTTCGGTTTATTGAGTGTTGTTAAAATACTAAACAAACTTGTCGACTTACCACTACCGGTAGGTCCGGTAATGAGAACGATTCCGTTCGGGTTGGTGATTTCGCGGGTAATATCAGCTAAGGCCTTACCCCAATAGCCAAGTTCGGTAAGGGTAACCGCTTGGTTCGATTCGTCCAAAATACGCATGACAATCTTTTCGCCATCGATAATCGGTAGGGTACTTACGCGAAGGGCAAATTGCCGCCCACTAACGTTAATTTTGAAACGACCATCTTGCGGGACGCGTTTTTCGTCAATCTTTAGGTTGGCAAGAATCTTGATGCGACTTACTAATGAGCCGAGCACGTTACGAGGTAAGCGGTTTACTTCTTTTAAGATACCGTCAATTCGATAACGTACCTGTACAAAATCTTCGCGTGGTTCAATATGAACGTCACTGGCGTGCGAGCGAATTGCGTATTCAAGTAGCAGGTTGATAGTTTGAGCAATAGGGGAATCTTCGGAAATATCTTGTTCGGCAGCCGCCTCGCTTGGGCTTGGCTGGTCGGCTTCGCGCTGAACCTCAATAACCTTATTAAGCTCTTTGTCGACGCTATCACGGTACATTTCAAGTACTGCTAAGATGTTGTCTTTGGTAGCGATGTAAATTTTAGAATTTGTACCGATTTCTTTTTGAATGAAGTTAACCGCCTGAACGTCATCAGGGTCTTCCATAGCTAGGTGATATACGCCACTCTCGTCAACCTTGAATAGTACGGCCATGTATTGACGGGCGACACGTTCAGGGATGAGTTTTAGTACATCTAATGGGACGGTCTGCGGACTGAGCTCGACGAAGGGGACGTCAGCGTAGGTAGAAAAGGCTTGAACGAGCGTTTTTTCATCAGCAACTTTTTGCTCAATAACAATCTGGTACAAGGGGCGCTTTGAACGAGCCGCCTCATCTTTAAAGGTAGCTAACTGCTCAGGAGTTACAAGTTGTGCCCGCCCAAGCAGCGTTTCCAGGATAGTGTCGGAAATACGCATAATGGTTACGCTCTACTATAATGGAATCGTCCTAAAAGTACTAGGCAAAAAGTGATATAATTCAGAGATGATTATAGAGGTGAACGACGAACAACAAACGAAGGACTTAGCTGCTAAAATTGGAAAACTCTTAAAAGGCGGTGAAGTTTTTGAGTTAATCGGCGATGTTGGCGCTGGGAAAACCACATTCGTTAAAGGCCTTGCGCTGGGCCTTGGAATTGAAGACGACATTCAAAGTCCAAGCTATACTATTAGCCGGCTGTACGATGCACGCGACGATTTGCAACTAGTTCACTACGATTTTTATCGTTTAACCGAGCCGGGCATTATGGCAAACGAAGTTGCTGAAATGATTCAAGACAAGAGTACTATTACCGTTATTGAATGGGCTGATATCGTTGATGGTATCTTGCCAGAACATCGCTACACGATTCGCTTTGAGTCACCCTCTGAGAACGTTCGCTTAATTACCTTACCTGATACACTAGGAAGTACTTTATGATTTTACTGCTCGATACTTCAACACCTGAATGCCGTTTAAGTTTTGTCGATGGCGATTGGCGCTACGATGCAACCTGGGAAGCTAATCGCGATTTAGCCAGGGGCTTACTTGAATATATTCAAGTACAACTTGAGACCCAAGGTAAAAGCTGGAAAGACCTCTCTGGCCTAGGTGTATTTAAAGGCCCAGGTAGTTTTACCGGGTTGCGAATTGGTATCACGGTTTTGAATACAGTGTCGGACTCTGAAGCGATTCCGATTGTTGGCGAAACTGGTGATGATTGGCAAAAGAATGCAATCGAACGCTTGCTAAAAGGCGAATCTGACAAGATTGTCTTGCCTGAATATGGTGGCGAAGCAAATATCACGCAGCCACGTAAATAGTTTTAGTATCTTTGTAGTAAGACTTGAGTTTTAGCCTTGCGCTGGCTTATCATTCAAGGCTACAATAAAAATAGTCCACCATTACTTATTTTTGGGACTTTTGCATTAAATTTTGAAATATTCAGCGCGCTTGTGATACTTTTTTTGCCAAGATGAACACTTGGCCGGGTGCGTCTGAGGAAGGATACATATGATAGAAGGATTAATTGCCGCAATTATCGGAATTCTTGCTGGTGTGGGCGGAACTGTTGTCTACGAGAAGCAAAAAAGGCTTGGCCGCAAACACAAAGCTGATCAAACAATTACCGAAGCCAAGACAAAAGCAAACGAAATCGTTTTAAAGGCCCAAGAAGAAGCGCTGCGCATAGCCGAAGACACTAAAAATGCCGAGAATGATCGTCGAAAAGGTTGGGAAAAAACTGAAACTCGCTTGGGTGAACGTGAAACGAACCTCGACAACAAATTAGACGAACTTGATAGGCGTGCCGAAGGTTTGCGTAGCCAAGAAGACGAAGTTGATTCGTTGAAAAATGAAATCCGCGACATCCGTACTCGACAACAAGATAAGCTTGAAAAAATTGCTGGTCTGAAAAAGAAAGAAGCTGCTGAAAAGCTGATGGAAATGACCGAGCGTGATATTAAACAAGATTTAACTGGCCTTATTTCTAAACTTCAAAATGATGCAAAAGAAACCGCCGAAGAGCAAGCGCAAATTATCCTTGTTTCAGCCATGGAGCGAATGAGTAGCGAAGTTACTGCCGAGCGTACAGTTACTGCACTTAAACTTACTGATGACGAAATGAAGGGCCGCATTATTGGTAAAGAGGGCCGTAATATTCAAGCCCTGCAACGAGCTACCGGTGTGGACATTATGGTTGATGATACCCCTGGTATGGTGATCCTTTCTAGCTTCGACCCGTTACGCCGCCAGATTGCGCGTTTGACGTTAGAAATGCTGATGAAAGACGGTCGTATCCACCCAGGACGCATTGAAGAAGTTGTTGCGAAAGCCGAAAAAGAAATTGAAAAAGAAGTTATTCGTGCTGGTGAAGATGCAGCCCGCGAAGTTGGTGTTGTTGGTATTCCAAAAGAAATGATTCAACTACTTGGTGAATTAAAATTCCGTACCAGCTACGGCCAAAACGTTTTAATGCACAGTACTGAAATGGCCCACATGGCTGGCTTAATTGCTGAAGAAATTGGTGCTGATGTTCGAACAACTAAGATTGCTACCTTGCTACACGACGTGGGTAAGGCTGTGACGCACAAAATCGAAGGCAAGCACCACCACATTGGTGCTGAGCTGGCTCGTAAGTATGGAATGAGCGATGAGATTGTTCACGCAATCGAAGCACATCACGACGACGTCGAAGCAACAACTGTTGAAGCTCTGATTGTCCGTATTTGTGACGCGTTATCAGCCGCTCGTCCTGGTGCTCGTAACATTAGCGCCGAAAACTTTGCTGAACGTATGCGTGACCTTGAAAACATCGCCAACGGTTTCCCTGGCATTGAAAAGTCATTCGCAATTAGCGCTGGCCGTGAAGTTCGGGTGATTGTTCGCCCTGAAAATGTTGATGATTTGAGTGCACTTAAACTGGCGCGTGATATTGCTAATAAGATCGAAAGCACAATGCAGTTTCCAGGTACAATTAAAGTAAATGTAATTCGTGAAACTCGAGCAATCGAGTTCGCAAAGTAGGGGTTTAATGGGAAATTTTTTAAGAACGTTAGCAAAGTTAGCATATAACCACCCGTGGCGCGTACTCGGAGTTTGGTTGGTTATATTAGTCGCGCTCGGTATTGCCGCAGGAAGTTTTTTCAAAGCACCGAGTAATTCTATTTCAATTCCAGGCACACAGGCGCAACAAGCAATCGACCACGTAGGAGATTTGTTCCCTAACGCTGGCGGTGGAACTGGACGGATTGTTTTCAAGGCTGAAAATGGTACAACAATTGTTGACCAAAAAACTGAAATTGAAAGTTTGTTAGCCGACGTAGCTAAGGTTGATGGCATTAGCCAAGTTGTGAGCCCATTCTTAAGCTCTACATTTATTTCAGAATCAGGTGACATTGCCTACGCGCAAGTACAGCTTGGCGGTTCGGTTGGCTCGATTGAAGATGGCACAATTACGGCTGTTAACGATGCAGTTAAGGCTGCCGATAGCGATACGCTTCAAGTAGAAATCGCTGGCGACCTTATTAACCAGAAGCCTGGTGAAATTGTTGGAGTTGGTGAGATTGCTGGTGTCGGCATTGCATTGATCGTACTGTTGGTAACTCTCGGTTCGTTAATTGCAGCTGGTATGCCTTTATTGACTGCACTGCTTGGCATTGGTGTCAGCATGGCTGGCTTGTTCTCTCTAAGCCAAGTAGTTGAAATTAGTTCAACAACGCCTGTACTAGCAGTGATGCTTGGCTTGGCTGTTGGTATTGATTACGCACTGTTTATTACGAACAAATATAGGTCATATCTTCTTCTTGGCTATGACTACGAGGATGCGTTAAAGCGCGCACTTGGTACAGCTGGTAACGCTGTCGTATTTGCAGCGATTACTGTAGTGATTGCATTGTCTGCTTTGACGGTTGTAAACATTCCGTTCATGACAACAATGGGTCTATCTGGTGCAGCGAGCATTGCGGTTGCGGCGTTAGTTGCTATCTCTGCTTTGCCTGCGTTACTCCGTTTAGCTGGTCCAAGGATCTTTGGTCGCAAATTGCGTGCCCAAGTTGAAAAAGTTCAAAAGCATGGTGCCGAAAAAATCGAGCACGTTGCCCACACGACTTTATGGTACAAGTGGAGCGAGCAAATTATTAAGCGACCGATTCTATTCTTGTTAGTTGGGCTTTTGATTGTTATTCCAATCGCTTTGCCAGCACAAGATTTAAAACTTGGTTTACCTACCGATCAATATGCAGCTGCCGATTCTACTGAACGTAAAGCCTACGACCTGCTTACTGAAGGTTTCGGTGTTGGCTTTAATGCACCATTAACTGTGCTTGTTCAAGGTTTGCCGAAAGTAACTGACGAAGACCGTGTTGCAGCACAACAGTTCATCATGCAACAAAGTGCTGGTCAGCCTGCTCCAACCACACCGGCCGCACAGCAGGCAGCGTTGGCACAGTTGAATGCGTTGACTGAACAATACGCTCCACAAGTTCAACTGATGAAGGTTGCAACCGATATTGCTAAGATGGACGATGTCCAACAAGCATTGGCAGCAACGGCTACCGAAGATGGAACCGCCGGGATTATCCAGGTTATTCCTAAGACCGCTCCGGTTGATGCAAAGACGAACGATTTAATTGAGACACTTCGCGATACTGCTACAGCTGAAAAAGTTGCTGGTAATACGAATGTTAGTTTTGAAGTAACCGGTTCGACTGCATTGCAAAAGGATATTAACGAAAAGCTTTCTAATGCGCTTCCTGTGTATTTGACTGTTGTGGTTGGGCTATCAATCATTCTCTTGATTGTTGCCTTCCGTTCAATTCTTGTTCCACTTAAGGCGACACTCGGTTTCTTACTTTCTGTACTGGCGATGTTCGGTGCTCTAGTGGCTGTCTTCCAATGGGGTTGGTTTGGTATTGCCGATGCTCCTGGCCCAATTGTTAGCTTTATTCCAATTATTGCGACAGGTGTATTGTTTGGCCTGGCGATGGATTACGAGTTCTTCCTGGTTTCAGGTATGCATGAGGAATACAGAAAAACCAAAGATGCTAAACGTTCAGTTGCACGTGGTTTCCGTTTAGGCGCAAAGGTTGTGACGGCGGCTGCGGTGATTATGGTGAGTGTGTTTGCAGGGTTTATCTTTAACCACGATGCGACAATTCAGGCGATTGGTTTTGCACTCGCAATAGGTATTCTGGTTGATGCGTTTATTGTGCGCATGACAATTGTTCCTGCGGTTATGACGCTACTTGGTAAAAGCGCTTGGTGGATGCCAAAGTGGCTTGAAAAGCGATTGCCTCATGTTTCTATTGAGGGTGATGAAGACGGGAAGTAGGCGCTACTTATGACAGAAATTCGTAATTATAAAACTGCGGAAGATGTCGCCCAAGCGGCTGCAGAGAATGCGGTTGAGATTTTACAAATGGCTATTGAAGCAAAGGGAAGTGCAAGCTGGGTTTTAGCCGGCGGCACTTCACCTATGTTGGCGTATAAGAAAATTGTTAAAGACTTTTCCGATGCGATTGATTGGAACCTTGTTACCGTTTTGATGAGTGATGAGCGGATGGTTCCACTTGACCATAAGGATTCAAATTACGGGGCGATATTAGCGCTGTTTGATAAGAATGTTGAACTTACGAAGGTAAAGCGAATCGTCCCTAACACCGAAGTTGATGTCGCATCAGCTGCCGACGATTACGCTCGCAAGATTGCTTTTGAGCATATTGTTGAGTTTGACCTTGTGTGGCTTGGTGTAGGCGAGGATGGACATACGCTTTCGTTGTTCCCGGGCAATGCCGGTTTTACGGAAGAGACCGAGCAGTGGGTGATTCCTGTGTATGACTCACCAAAACCACCAAGCGAACGAATTTCGTTGTCTTTGAAGGCATTGGAGTTTGTTGATGAGTTGGTGATTTTTGCGGTGGGTGCTTCGAAGCAGGATGCTTTGAAGGCGGCACGGTTAAAGCGACTACTGCCTATTTCGGTGGCTTCTGATGTTGTTGAAATGAATGGCGGGGAAGTGCGGTGGCTTTATGATGAAGCTGCCTGGAATGATGATTAATTTAGTGTGATGAAAGATAATTCAATGCGTATAGCAGTTATTGCGGCCAATGGACGATTAGGTAAGGCTTTTGTTGAAGCGGCTTTGAAGGCGGGGCATAGTGTTCGCGCTGGGGTACGAGGAGTAAATACTTTGGCGGCTCACCCTAATTTGGAGATTGTTCCTTGTGATGCGACGAATGCGGATGAGCTTCGGGTTCTTTTGGCTGGGCAAGAGGTAGTCGTGAGTGCGATTGGGCATGTGAAAGGCTCTGCGCCTGACGTACAGACCGTGGCGACGCAAGTTATTGTTGATGTGATGACCGAGCTTGGTATTAAGCGCTATGTTGATGTGACTGGTACGGGTGTGCGATTTGCGGGCGATAAGATTACTTTGATTGATAGGTTTTTGAACTTAGGTGTGGGGATTATGGACCCGAGTAGGGTGAAGGATGGGATTGACCATCAGGAAGTTTTGAAGGGGTCTGATTTGGATTGGACGACTGTGCGGGTTTTGAAGTTGCAGAATGTGGAAGCTAAACCTTTCACTTTGAGGTTGCATGGGCCGACTAAGAGTTTTGTGGGGAGGGAGGAAGTGGCGGGGGCGATGTTGGAGGTTGTTGAAGAAAACAGCTTTTTGAGAGAAGCGCCGATTTTAAGTTAAATATTGCATGATGATATACGTTGATATACAATGATTTGTATGAGTGACGAATATCTCAATACCGAAGAAGCGATGAGGGCGCTGAAAATCAGCCGTATTACTCTTTACCGCTGGGCTAAATCAGGTAAAATTCCCTTTACGAAGGTAGGTAGTACGTACCGGTTCAAAAAGGATGACATCGAAGGCTACATGGCTGGCGATCCGATTTCGGTAGAAGAACCGGGCGTAATCTTGGCACCGTCTCGCAACCCGCTCGTTATAACAGGTAGGGATATCGAATTATGGGCATCACACGGCAGCAAGGTTGCCGAGGAAGTATTACCTGAACTTATACGCCGTTTATTACAGTCATCAAGGAAAGATGCTGCTCTTACCGAACTACATATGCCTTCGGGCGATTCAATAAGTGAACACGGCTGGGACGGTAAGGTATATGCCCAGAATCATCATATGTATATACCACAAGGCGCATCAGCCTGGGAAATGGGCGTAGGTGAGCCTCAAAATAAAGCTACCAGTGATTATACAAAGCGTACTGCTGATCCTATTAACGTATCGCCTGCGAATGCTGCTTTTGTATTCGTCACGGCGCAAAGATGGTCTGAATCATCGATGTGGCTTGCTAAAAGGGCAAAAACCCTTAAATGGTCGAGTATGCGTGTTCTTGATGCGAATGATCTTGCCGATTGGCTAGATCTGGCACCTGCAGTAAAAAGATGGTTTCTCGGTGTCCTCAAACGCAGCCAGATCGGTATTACCGACCTTGAAACATACTGGGAAGACTGGAGAGGTGAAACAAATCCTTCTTTGAGCTCGGCTGTGATTATTGCTGGTCGTGAAACTGATAAGCGACTTCTGCAAGACAGTTTAGCGAATGCAGCAACTAACCCTGTATTTATCAATGCCGCCTCAAAGCAGGAAGCTGTGGCGTTTTTTGCAGCTTCGATATTCGACCTAACCGACGAAGAGTGTAGTGACATACTGTCCTCTGCGCTAGTTATAACATCACAAGATTCATGGGACGAGACCGTGGCAATGTCGGAATCATTAACGCTTGTTGCAATGTTCGATAACCCTGAAAGAATTAATGGTGCAATCAGTAAAGGTCATCAAGTAATTATTCCAATTGACCGATCTGTGAATAACTCAACGGATGGGGTTGTACTCGGCATGCCTAAAAGAGAGGCGATCAAAACGGAGCTTCGAGCAATTGGTGTCGCGGAAAAAGACGTAGATAAGCTATCGTCTCTCGGACGTCATAGTATATTATCACTGTGGCGACGATTGGCAGTCAGTGGTTCAATAAAAGCACCAGACTGGGCAGATAATTCTGAAGTCTTAGCGCCTGCTTCGTTTCTTGGGATGTGGGATGAAAAAAATGATGCTGACAAGGGCGTTGTAGCTGAGCTTGCCGGTAAATCTTACGATGATTACATACAAAACTTAGAGACACTGAGACATAAGGGTGATTCGCCGGTCGGAAAAGTCGGCAATAAATGGTACGTCGCTTCTAAAGAAGATGTATGGAACTTACTCAGTATCAAGGTTGATTCAAAGACGGTCGAACGCTTCGTAAGTGTATCGATAAAAATACTGTCTGAAATAGATCCAGCATACGAGATGCCTTATAAAGATCGCTGGCTAGCCAGGGTATATGATAAAAAGCCAGCTTATTCACACGAGTTACGCAAGAACATAGCAGACACGCTCGCATTTTTAGCATCTCGTTATGAAAAAATTACGATTGGCAAAATGGACGGTGAGAATATTGCTAAGACGGTGATGGCCGACGTTTTCGATAAAGCGCAAAATGACAATACGGGGCATCTATGGGCATCCTTGTGCGATGTCATGCCTCTTTTGAGTGAGGCGACACCAATCGAGCTATTATCCGCTTTAGAGAAAGCAGCAAAGAAAAAGCCCAGTAATCTAGCATTTATATTTCAAGACAAAGAAGAGGATTCTTCTAGTCTTGGCTCAAGCTCGCCACATACAGGTGTATTGTGGGCACTTGAAAACCTAGCATGGTCATCAGCATACTTGTTACGCGTTACAAATCTACTCGCACGGCTCAATGAAATGGATCCAGGTGGAAAATTGAGCAACCGACCAATTGGAAGCATGAAGGATATATATCTATCGTGGCATCCCCAGACAGGTGCAAGTGTAGCTGAGCGTATCGAAGTGTTAAAAGGAATTCTTGATAAGTACCCGCAAACCGGTTGGCAATTATTGGTTGCCATACTACCAGAGCGCAATAGTTACACCACAGGAAGTCATAGTCCAAAATGGCGTGAATGGAAGCCCGAGGAGCAAGTCGTTACTCATGGCGATCTTTATCAGCTTGTTGAAACGGTAAGTGCGCTGTTGCTCGATCACGCAGGCTATGATGGCCAACACTGGGCAGACATCTTGGAGAGTTACGACACTATTTATCCCGAAAGACAAGATTTAATTGCCAATAAACTTACTTTGATTGACCTAGATAGATTACCTGATCCGGAACGTTTGATTTTATGGAATGCGCTGCGCAACGTTGTATATAAGAACAAGAGATACTCGAAGCAGTCATGGGCAGTCAAAGAAGAGAAAATTGACACGCTACTTCCGGCGTTGTCACACTTGGAGCCGACCAATATCACTGATCAATACGGCTGGTTATTTAGTCATCACGTTGATTTGCCTCTGGAAGATGACAATTACGAAAAGTACGAAATCGATGTACGCGATGCGAGGCATAAAGCTGTAAAAGAGATTTATTCCGAGGGTGGACTTGAGCTGCTAGTACAGCTTGATGGAGTTGTTGAATCGTCGTACTATCTTGGAGTTTCCGTTGGGCAGACGGATATCCTTAAGGATGAAGGCTACACGGATATACTAAGGCTTCTCGGCAAAGATATGAAACCTGCAGGATTTGCTCATGGTGTAATTGTTGGTCGTTTTTATCCGGCAGATTGGGCATGGGCTGATGAATGCATAAAGATATGCGATGACCTAGGTGACCCTATTATTAAAGGTAATTTCTTGAGTCTTCTTCCTCTGTCATTACGCACATGGGAACTTGTGGACGCCGGTGAAAAAGCCGCACAGAAACAATACTGGACTGCATGTTCGATATACGGCTTAGACGATGTAATCGGTTTCACCCGACTTGTAGAAGAAAAACTCAAGGTAGGGCAGCCTTATGCAGCGATTGACGTATTGGCGCATCATATAGAAGATCAGGAAAAGCCTGCACCAGATTTGGTACTTCGATCATTTGAAAAGTTCATAACATCTGATCCTGAGAAAACCGGAAAAGTTGATTACTCAATGTTCTCATATCATACTGCAAAACTTCTCAAGTATCTCGATGAGCAAAAGGATCTCGATAACAGTAGACTTGCACGAATTGAATGGGCATTACTACCTGTAATGAAACGTGATCGAAAACCTCGCGTCTTACATGAGGAGCTTGCGACAAACCCTATATTCTTTTCAGAAATAGTTGGCTGGGTGTATAGAAAAAGAGGCGCTGAGAAAACTAAACTTACAAAGGAGGAAGAAAGCCGCGCGAGGCAAGGCTATGAGCTCCTCGAATCATGGAATATAATCCCAGGTACAAAAGATGGCAAGGTAGACCAGATCGCCTTAATGCGATGGATAACTGAAGCTAGGGGATTACTTGCGGAGTCGGGTCGAGCCGAAGTCGGTGATCAAATAATTGGTAAAATGTTGGCTACGAGCAAGGTCGACGAAGATGGTGTATGGCCTATTGTCGCAATAAGGAACGTTATCGAAGAAGTTGAAAGTGACGAGCTTGAAGAAGGTATTAGAACGGCAGTGTTTAACAGTAGAGGCGTTACGAGTCGTTCAATCGGAGAGGGTGGCGGGCAAGAACGTGAGCTGGTGAAGAAGTATGAACTGTACGCAGAAAAGATGAAGTTTAAGAATTCTCGCACTGCCTATATTATGTTGAAAATTGCCGATATGTGGAGATATGAAGCAGAACGTCACGACAACGATGCTATCGAAGATGAAATTGCTTAAGGATAAACAATTTCATTTAACGTTTTCGTATAATTAGTTCTTAATGAAAGGACATCGCAGCAAGCTGCTCCTCCGCTCACTCGCAAAAATATGTAAACACATTTCTTGCTTCGTTCGCTCCACCAAACCTTCGACTGATTTTGTGTTCCACAAAAAGTCGAAGGTTTAAGCCTCAACGCAAACCAAATAAAATAGACTACCGAAGTAGTCTTTTTTATTTGGTCGACGAGCGGTAACGGTAATCGAACCTCTGAAACTATAGAGAGCCTATACAAACTACTTACAAATTACCAACTTTTCCATAGCCGACTTGCAAAAATGAAACTTACGATTGAGCATATTTTGAAACCAGAAAGTATTTCTGAGATTGAATTCCTTTTTTAATGAATATGGATATGCTTGCACTAATATGGGATTGTCGGGAAGATATACTATATGGCACGAAGCAAAGAGAACAACCGAAAACTATTTACGTTAGAGCTAACGGCATTATTTATTTTTAGTCTTGTGGTACTAGGAAATTTTAGCGTTACGAAATTCGCCGAAGGATACTACAGTCATTTCGGTGTTACTCTTCCTGAAATAAACTTTATTCCACAAGTGTATGATTATGTGAATGTACTACCTTTGACACTGATTTCATCTGCCGTTGCTGTACTGGTAGTTGTGGCTTTGACAAGGTTGAGCGTATGGCTCGGCTCTGTACTGGCGGATAAAACGAAACCAACTAAAAGGATATTTAAATTTGTAAAAAAACACAGACAACCATTGGATGTTTTAGTTAAAGTTCTCGAATGGATACTCAAGATAGGCATCTGGGGAATTGCTTTAGTAGCCTTGGCGTATAGTGTCAATAACATATCGCTACTTCTTGGAGAGGTCTCTGCTCAAGGTAAGGCCAATTTTACTACCCTGTCTGATGAGGGCGAAAACACTCAAAAGGTAATAATCTACAAAAATAGTACCGAAATTATCCTGAAGGCGTATGATTTATCAAAAGGTGAGTTTGTTGATGGGTATGAAGTAGTAAATGGGGTTGGGTATAAAACAAGGTCGGTTAGTTTTTAACTATTCGTATATAATGAAATCAAATGAGTAATACTGAAGAACAAAAAGAAGTGGCAATTATTGTTGAGCCAGTTGAGTTACCGCCTCAGCAATCTGCAACCGACACTTCAAATTGGGATACTAAAGTCTCGACTGACCCGAGTGGCGAAAAGTATATTCGTACGCTTCCAGAGAATGAGTAGAGATATTTATGTCAGCACAAGACAATCTGTTGAACAACATAGATAATATACACACGACTGAACTTGGTGTGGTACGAATACGACGCAATCTCAATTTAGATACAATAGATGTCGTTAGTTGGTGCAAGGAAAAAATTCAAAAACAAGACGCACAGATAGAGAGAAGGGGTAAAAATTGGTACGTAAGTGTCGACAACAGTATTATTACAGTTAACGCATACAGCTTTACTATTATCACAGCACATAAATTAATCCATAACAAATAGCCCCCCCTACCTACCGAAGGTGTTGTTTTTGAAAAATGCGTAAACGCACTACCTACCTAAATTATTACGGACGGCGAAAAAAAGCTTTGTTTGGGTTAGCCCAACAACGGGCAGTCATAAACAGAGGTAGGATTGTTGGGAATGCCCAACAAAGTATTAGTGATAAGTAGAGAGGCTGATGTATAATTTAAATTATGTTAAAGCTACAAACAACCGCTGGCTTATTTAAGGTAATAGATGCCAAATAATTTGCGTGGTTCTGAGTGGCGAAAGTGGGACTTGCACGTCCACACTCCTGCGTCGATTGTTCAAGAGTATGGAGGCGAAGAGGGTTGGGAAGCCTATATCTCTGCACTAGAGGCATTACCGCCAGAGGTGAAGGTCTTGGGTATCAATGACTATATCTTTGTAGATGGATATGAAAGGGTTCTCGATTATAAAAAGAATGGTCGCTTGAAAAATATTGACCTAATATTGCCCGTGATAGAGTTGCGAGTAAACAGATATACGGGAAACGAACAGCTAAGGAAGCTGAATTACCACGTTATTTTCAGCGATAAGGTAGATGTAGGTATTATTAAGACGCAATTTATTAATGCTCTTTCTCAAAACTCTAATCTACAGCTAAATCCAGATGTTGGTGTTGAGTGGAATGAGCTTGTTGATAAGGATAGCTTAACTAGGTTGGGGCAGTTGGTGTATGACTGTACGCCCGAAGGTACGCAGAAGCCAAGTGAGAGTAAGCTCAAGATAGGTTTTAATAATATCAGTTTCTCTTTGGAGAATGTCGAAAGTCTTCTAGCTAATAACACTGCTTTTAAAGGTGAATTTCTCACAGCGGTTGGATTACGAGAATGGGACGAATTTCAGTGGGACGGTAGCCCAGCCGAGAAACGCAATCTTATTAATGGTGTAGATTTGATATTTTCAGCATCACCAACGTCAGAAAAAGCTAAACAGCACGTTGCTAAGTTTAAAGCGAATGGCGTGCGTCATAGAGTAATACATTCTAGTGACGCTCATAAATTAGCAAAAGATACTGATAATACTGAACCTAAAGAGCTTGGGCATTGCTATACGTGGATTAAGGCGGACACTACTTTTGATGGTCTTAGGCAGGTCTTATATGACTATGAAGATAGGGTTAGGCTACAAGATGCCAGTCCATATACGAATGATATTAAATATGTGCTAGATAAGATTACTATACAAGAAGGTGGCGTACTTCATACTCAGACTATTCCAATCAATCGTGACCTCGTTAGTATTATCGGTAGCAAGGGTTCAGGAAAATCTTTGATACTATCCGCAACCTCTTCAATATCAGACCTAGGTGATTATGAAACAAAAAACCACAAACACCCAATTTTTCAAGATGGTACAAGAAGCCAGATTGTTCATTTTGATTTGATTGATAAGGACAATGCAGGTATCGAGAAGCACGATATCGAGCTTAATAATGGCGACGATGACTACTATTCCGAACCTATTCTATATATTGCTCAGGAAGAATTAGCGAAGCGTTCTAAGCAACCGAGTAGAGTGCGTAAAGAATATTTGCGAGAACTTGGCATAGCCGACCTTTCTATAGGCTATCAAGATATAACTGATGACACTGAATACAACCTAGAGCAGATAGACGCACTCAATGCAGAATTTAAGGATATAAAGCTTTCAGTGGGGCAAGATTTGGAAGACAAGGCACTGGTTGAGCATTTAGAAAAGAAAATAAAGAACCTTGAGCTAACTAACGAAAAACTTAGTAATGATAAGACAAAAAAGGTAATAGGTGAGCTGTCGACGATTATAGCCAAGGGTCAAGAGGCTAACTTATGGCAGAAAGATGATGGCTTCAAGGATATCGACTTAATGGTTGAAGATGTAAATGAAAGAATAGCCACTTTTAACACGAAAGCCAAAGTCCTTGGCGTTGAAGAGGAAAATCTTCTACCGCTTATCGAGGTTGAGACACTTCAGCAGGCTCACGAAAAATCTTCAACTGCAATTTTAGCCAAGCTCAAAGACTTGCGTGTAGAGTACGAAGCAAAGAAGACAGAGCTGGAGGAACTTGGTGTGTCTGAAGATATATCAACGCTACTAAAGACTGTTGAAAATGTCCAAAGAGACATTGCCACCTATAAGAAATCTCTCGAGAGAGCTCGGTCAATCCAAGAGATTGTCCCTAAAAAGCAACAGTACCTAAGTGATTTATTTGACCCTAGTGCTATTATTCACAGCAGAATTACAGAACGAACTGCAGAGATAAATGAAAAATTTACTACTTTTCAGGCGGAGCGTAAAGCCTCTTCAATATTTGAAAAGTTGTTTAAAAATATAGGCGTAGAAGCTGGGGTCTTTTTCAATTACAGAAAACTTGAAGCCGATATTCTAGAATGCTTTTACGCAAACACGAGAAAGCCATCTGTCGCAGAGCTTCATAAAACTATATTTGGCGAAAAAGAGCCTACTTATGCGAATTACTTTGAGTGGGTAAGTAAATCATTCTGGAGTTTCTACGGTAAGTACTCTAGAGATTTAAAAGAGAAAACTTCTAGTGGTCTGAACGGTGTTGATAGATTGAAGAAGGTCATCTTATTAGACTGGTATGAGTATGTTTCTGTATCGGTGAATATTACACATCAGTTCGGCGATGACAACAAAGAAATAGATATTATGTCTACGGGAGAGTTGGCTACGGTATTATTAAAATTAATTCTAGTTACACAAGGTCTTGATAAACAAATAATTCTTCTCGACCAACCCGAAGACCATTTAGACAATGAATTTATTGCAGGCGATTTAGTTGAGTTGATACGAACTCTCAAAAAAATGAGGCAGATAATAATGGTCACTCACAACGCTAACTTAGTTGTTATGACGGATAGTGAACAGGTGATTATCGCTAACGGGGTCAACAAAGAGTATTTGAGTGGTGGTATTGAAAACCCCGATATTAAAGATGGTATCGTAAGAATTCTCGAAGGCGGATTAGAGGCGTTTAATAAACGACACAGGCGTTACGGAAGGAGTTAATTATCTCCCTCGTTTGTTGCGAATATTCGTATTAGTAAAGCCCCGTTTAGCCATAGCTTCATCAAAAGTTTTATCCATATAGGCCAAGTCGGCAATCCATCCAATGAATAAATAATTTGCGGTAACACTCCGCCAGAACCAGCCTTTGGCATTACCGAGATACCAGCGATTAATTGGTAGAATGAAACTGCAAGCGGTTAATATTTTGTAAGTTTTACGTTCCTTCATCTCTATAGGTCGTTCGCTGTGCCTGTGGGACACGTTTGATTGCTCGTAGGCTCGTTTGCAAGAATAATAGCAACTGTATCACCATCTTGTGCCACATCGCTTACGACGTATGCGTCGAAGCCGAGCCTATCACTACAGCTATTTACATCTGCGGTCTTGAATTGGTCTGTCAATTCTTGGTTAGTGGCTGGTACGGCTTCGTTTACATACTTAGCCGTTACTGCGTAGCCTTTTGTAACCAAGTCTTTATAAACAACAAGACCTTCTTTGGTCGTGTAGTCGGATTTATTCAAAACAGGTAGAGTGCCGACGGTCTGTGGTGGAGTATTACTATCAGTAGTAGTTGTGGTCTGTGTAGAACTTTCTGGTGCTAGTAATCCTATAAGCCCAAGGACTGCGACAACGGCAACCCAGAACCACCACTTTTTAAATAATTGCTTGTTGAATACTTTATTTGCCATCTTGCACTCCTTGCGGTTTAGTTATTGAACCGTAGGAGTGTCTTAAATAAAAAGGGACACCGCCAACGGTGTCTAAACTATTTTTTCCGCAACAGGCTTTCACCTTATTGTTTCGGACGATGTCCCTTTAGAAAAGGTGAACACCGAACGGAAGAAAACCGACGGGCTTCCTGTTACGTTTTAAATAGTTTAGACTTCATTATTATATCATTTCCTCTACAGTTTGCAGGAAGTAGCCCTTGATGAAAAAATAAAACGGGAATACGGAATTTTGTTTATTACAGCCTCGTATTATATATTTTAGATTTGATACGCCTAAAGACCCTGAAGCAAAAATTATAACTACATATTTACTTGGATTTATTAAGATTATTTCTAAGATTTTTGCTAACAATTGCTAGAGCATCAAGTGCAGATATAAGTTCATCTTTTGAATACGTTACTTTTTGTCCAAGCAGATTTGGGTCTGCCTGAAGTGTATTAATATATCTTTCATCATAAGTGCCATCTCTGTGCTGACCAGCGTGTCTTTTTTCAAACACAGTCCGCATATCAAGTAAATTTCGGTCGTTTATATTTTCAAGTAGGCTTACGCCTGACTTATTAAAATACTTTACGACACTATCTATATTCTGGAAGTTTACATTATTATCTCCAGAAGCGAAGTAACGACATTCATTCTGAAAGACAGTCACAAGGTCTATATAGTTTCTACGTAATTCCCTCTCGCTGTCGAGTTCTTTCATCACAGTTGATAGGTTAGCGTCTAATATTCTTATGTCGTCGTTTCCGCAGAATACACAACGTGAGGCAATTCCATATATTACATATTCACCAGCACAGACCGAGCAGTGCATTTCACTAGGTATCTCTGACTGTACGGGTAGTGGTGCGTGGGTACGATGCAATCTTGCGGGCTTAAACTTGAAGCCCTTAGAATTACGAGAGGCTTTTTTCATATCATTCTGGAACATCTGCTGTACATCATAAAAGATTTGGTGTTTGCCTTCTTCTATCGCATAGTCGAATTGTTCTTGAATATTGAAATCAGATAAAGCTCCATCCATATTGCAATATGGACAATGAATACTATCTGGAAATTCCACATTTGAGCGGATACCGAATTTACCATTACAGCTTGAACAGAGACGATGTGTATAGCCTTTACCATCTTTTGGTACGTTGATTTTATATTCGGTCTGCATATAATCCTTTGTTATATTATATACGACAAAACTGTTGAACCTCTTTTTAGTCTCCTGAGGATATAATAGCTATATGGCAGGGAGCAAAAAGAAGAAGGTAAGGACTAAATCGGTTCGTACGCCTCTAACCAATGAACAACTACTCAAATCTGAGCAGATTGTTTTCGATAGTTTAAGGGACAACCCTGACTTATTCGACCTACCCGAAAGCAAACATAATGCTAATGAACTTACTGATTATTTCCTCAAGATTACAGAGGGAAGCCAAAGGATATTACCAAAAGAGAAGAGACGATATGCAATTTATCTTCGTAAGTCTACCGATGCAGAAGACCGACAAGTCCGCTCTCTCGACGACCAAAAAGCCGAATGTTTTTCACTTGCTAGACAGTTGAATATCCCTATTCGACAAGAAGACATCTTTATCGAAAGTGCATCTGCAAAAACCTCAGGCAACCGACCTATATTTGATGAATTGCTAAATGGCTTTAAAACTAAAAAGTATCAGGGTCTCATTGCTTGGTCGCCCGACCGACTATCTCGCAATATGAAAGAAGCTGGCGAAATTATTGAGATGATTGACCTTGAACTGATACAAGACTTGCACTTCAAGACATATCAGTTTGATAATACGCCAAACGGCAAGATGTTATTGGGGATATTGTTCGCTACCTCTAAGCAATATTCGGATAAGCTTGGTGTCGATGTATCACGTGGTATCACTGGTGCAATTCGTGACGGCAAGTATGTTGGACTTGCGAAGAAGGGCTATTATGCAGACCCAACAACAGGTTATTTTATACCAGATGGTCATAACTGGCAGTTGCTACGACAAGCTGTAGTGATGAGGTTACACCAAGGTAAAACTAACCAAGAAGTTGCAGATTTTCTTAACGATGCAAACTTCAGCTATCGTAATTTTAAAGATGATGAGCCGACTGTAGCGAAAATGGATAAGAAGGCGATTAGTATTATCTTTAAAGACCCGTTCTACTGTGGTGTTTATAAATATGGTGAAAGAGTAGCGAACTTAAATGAAATATATGATTTCCTTCCTCTAATCACGGCTGATGAGTTTATTTCACTAACGCAGAATATTGCTTATAACTTTAACGAAAAATTTGTTGGTCGTAAGGCTAGTAGCAAGCGATTAGATTTCGGCTTACTACGTGAAAAAGTTATTTGTGATTACTGTAGTAAGACGATGATATTTCAACGTACGAAATTAGTGCGGGGAAAGAACGCTGGTAAGTGGTTACTTAGCTTCTACTGTCGTAACAAAGAATGTATACGACAAAATGATGCAGAAGCTATTGAAAAGTACGGCAAGAAGCTTCCTAGGGGTGTCCGAATGAAGTATATAAGTTCACATATCGAATGGATACTTCGTCATTTAACAGAGAACGTCATCGAGGCTCACAAGGTGTATATTGGTAGGCTGGAGCAAAAGCTTGCAGTTGATAAACAGATAGCAAAACGGAAGCTTAGCGATGCTGAAGCTGAATTAAAGAAGAGCCGAGACGAGTATTCGAAGTACCAGAACTTCCAAGTCTCTAATCCTGATGCCTATAAGCAACACCACAAGGGCAAGCTCGAAGAGTATCAAAACCTAATCAATGTTCATACAACCAGTAAAGAACGCCTGAAGGTTGAAATAGCTGAACTCGATGATGCGTTGCCAACACGAGAACAGTTTGTTGAACTCGTCCATTCGTATCTGGAAACGCTGTTAAATACGACAGATTTGATAGAAGAAGATGCGGTGTATCAAGAAGTGGTGTTGAACCTACGAGTTAGAGACAATGCTGTATCTGTTATAAAGCTAAATCCACCATACGATATGATGGTGGATTTAGACAAAAATTTCTCTTGGTCGGGGTGAAAGGACTCAAACCTTCGACCTCTCGGTCCCAAACCGAGCGCGCTATCAACTGCGCCACACCCCGAAGTGTGTTGTTCAACTAGGGTATTATACGATATCTAGAAAATAATTTCTAGTGGTCAGAGGGTGATTGGTGAATGATTGCGACAAATCCGCTGTCACGGTATGATGGAAAGTACAACTTATGACTAATTTTCTTACAAAACCTACCGCGTTCATAAAGTCACATAAAAAAATCGATTTCGCATTTTTGGCAGTGGCTTTGGCTACATTTATTACTATTACTTTATTCAATGTTACCAATGCTGCTATTTGGTTTGATGAGGCGTTTAGTTCGTACCTTATTCAGTTTAGCTTTGCTGATATTGCTCATTACACTTCAAGTGATGTGCATCCGCCACTTTACTACTGGGCGTTAAAGGCGTGGAGCTGGTTGTTCGGCACGGGCGAGTTTGGGCTGCGGACGATGAGTATTTTCTTTGCGGTTGCGACTATTGTTATGATGTTCTTGTTGGCGCGGCGTTTGTTTGGGCGTAAGGTGGCTTTGGTTTCGTTATTGTTCTTAGCGCTTTCTCCGATGCTTATTCGTTATTCAGACGAGGCTCGTATGTACACTATGGCGGCGTTTATTGTTGTATCGGCGACGTACTTGCTCATAAAGGCTAGCGAGAGCAAGCAGCGGCGCTGGTGGGTGCTGTACGGGGTACTTGTTGGGCTTGGGATGTGGACACATTACTTTACGGCGCTTGTTTGGTTGGCGCACTGGGCGTGGCACGCTTGGGCGACGTACGGCAAGGGTAGCTCATTTAAGGCTTGGTGGAAGAGGTTCTTTACTAAAGACTGGGTAATTGCACATGTTGTTGCGGTTGGGGTGTTTGTGCCATGGCTGTTCTTTATGCTGAAGCAACTTACTGTTGTGCAGGCTAGTGGGTTCTGGATTGGTTCAGTGAGTCTTGATACACCGACAAACTATCTTACCAACGTGTTTTATTATTTGGAGCATGGCCAGGCACAGAGCTGGGTAGCGTTAGCGCTCATTATTATTGTTGGATTGTTGATTGTCTTAATTCCTAAGGTGTACAAAAGTTTCACAAAGGCCGAAAAATCAAACTTCATTCTTATTTCATCAATCGCCTGGGTACCAGTTATTCTGCTTTTCTTGGCATCGTTGCCACCGTTGCGGCCTTCGTTTGTTGAACGTTATCTTATTCCGTCAATTATTGCTTTCATGGTATTTATGGCTGTCGTGTTGGTTGTTGGTACTAAAAAATGGCGCCCAATTTTCCGGGCATTGCCAATTCTGCTGATTGTCGCCATGATGATTTTTGGTATTACGAACGTGTACAAGTACGGTAATTATAATAAAAATACCAATTATCATATTGTGACGCGCCAATTGATTGCGGAAGTTCATAAAGTAGCGCAACCGGGTGAGCCGATTATTGCCACTAGTCCATGGGTATTTTATGAAGCTGCACCATATTCAACCGACGAGCACCCGATCTACTTTATTGATGCTAATACTCAATACATTTACGGGTCACTCGATATGCTAAAAAATAATGATATGAACAAAATTAAAGATATTGACGCATTTGCGAAGCAACACCCAGTTATTTGGTATCTCGGCCAAGCTCCCTCGGGCGATATTGCGCCATACGAAACGACGTGGGAAAAGATTCAAACTGTTTCTTACTACGACTCGCTTACAGACAAGTCACTGTACCGGGCAACCCAGTATCGTATTAACGAGGAATAATCTTCATCAAGAATTTGGTGCGAACCGCAAACCATACAAGGGTGAGGGCTGCGAGTGAGAGAACGAGGTTGATGAGTATGCTATCTGAGCCATCGGGTTTCAGGATAAACAAATGGGCAAAGAAAACGATAAATGCCTGGATGGTGTAAACATACAATGAGTTTTCGCCAAGCGGTAAGAAGAACCAGCCGACTCGTTTAACGACTGCGGCTTCGTACTTCCGAAGTACGAAGAATAAAGCCCAGAACCAGATGGCGCCCAGTAGAATTCGCGTCAACGGCAGGCGGTCCTTGTTGAAGTATTGTTCAACGACATGGTGTATCGAATCAAGCTGGCTGCCAAGTGCGCCGCCAAATTCGTGGCCGAATACCAATAGTACCGATGCGGCGACGGTAATTACTGCAGTCGACACCAATGTGACACCTATGGCTTTGCGTGTTTTTATTGAGAATTTTTGCCAATACTCGACAAGTACTGGCCAGTAGTAACCAATAATGAAACTACTGAAGAACAGTAATTGCCAACTCAACGGTTGAGATAATTCAGGTGAAAATAGGCCAAGAGGGTATAAAGCCCATACTGACAGGCTGATAGCAGCCAACAGGTACCAGTAGCCTTTCCTTAGCAGCCACAGGGCGGCTGGGGTGAAGAAAAGGAAGAGTGCGTAGAAACGTAAGAAATCAGCCCAGCCGTAGGTGTACTGGAAAGCGATTGTTTTAAACAGAAGCTCACCAATATTGTTCCAGTCGGTGTAGATTCCGTATTTTAGGCCTTCTGAGCCGAGGAATAGCCAGCCGATAAATGTAAATATAAAGGTCAAAGCAATGCTGGTTAGGTATAGCTGGAAACTTCGTTTGAAAAGAAGGCCGGCCGCTTTTTTAAAGGGAGCCTCAATAAGTTTTCTCCCTCGGACAATACCCAGGACGATACCTGAAACTGCAAAGAAGCCTTCGGCAGTCGAAACGTATAGCATACCCTTGCCTGTGAAAATGTCTAAACCGCTTGGATAATACTGAAGATGGTTGAAAAGAATAACGCTAAGAAAGTACCCACGCATGATGTCGAATGTTAAAATTCGGCTCGATGTTTTTTTCTTTATCTCAGACACAGATTTAATTATACCAACTCATCGCTAGGAGGTATACTAGAAACAATGAAATACGTGGTTGCAGTCAGTGGGGGAGTCGATTCGGTTGTCTTGTTAGATATGATGATAAAGGCGTCCGGTTATGAGTTGATTGTTGCTCATTTTGACCATGGTATCCGTGACGATTCAGCAGATGATGCTAAGTTTGTCTCCTCGCTCGCTGCCGCGAATGGCTTGTTGTATGTCGGTCGGCGCGAAGAACTGGGCAAAAACGCCAGTGAAGCCTTGGCGCGCGAACGCCGCTACTTATTTTTGCGAGAACTTGCGGCTCAGCATGACGCCCGTATTGTTACTGCGCATCACCTAGATGATTTAGTTGAAACAGTGGCAATTAATTTAAAGCGGGGCACTGGTTGGCGAGGCTTAGCGGCGCTTGATTCAGATATTCTTCGGCCACTTATTGATACTCCTAAACAACAACTTATTCACTATGCCCAGGCGAATGGTTTGGTTTGGCATGAAGACAGCACGAATGCCAGCGATGTTTATTTACGAAATAGAGTAAGGCAAAAAGCATCTACAGTTCCTCATGATGTAAAACGGCAGCTAAGAGCGCTTCATAGCCACCAAAAACAGTTAAAGCAGGAGATTGAAAAAGAAGCACTACAGCTTGTCGGCACTGGCCCAGACTACAGCCGGTATCTGTTGACGCATGTCGCGCATACTGTCGCATTAGAGTGTTTACGCCTTATTACTAAAGGTGCGTTAACTCGACCTCAGTTATCTCGCCTGCTACTTGCGGTCAAAACGGCAACCCCTGGCAGCGTGCACGAAGCTGGTTCAGGGGTAAAAGTTCGTTTCAGTACTCGCCATTTTAGTCTCTAACTGGTAGAATTAAAGGGATATACCTATGTTTCTTAGAATGCCGAAAGGAAAAGTAATTCGCTATGGCAGTAAAAGCCCCATCACCAAAGAAAAAACCAAGTACAATAGTCCGACTAACGATCTTCTGGATAGTGATCGTTTTCGGCGCATTGCTCATATACGGGCTTACAAATACGCAAGATAACCTCAAAGAGGTCCCTCTTTCTGAAGTCATTAAACGAGCAAATGCTGGTGAAATCACTAAAATTGAAATTCAAGGCAGTGACCTGAAGGTTACCCCTGAAGGAAACGATGCTCCAACCGAGCGTTCGACTAAAGATGCTTCAAGTAGCATTTACGAACAAGGCCTAAAGACGGATGCAGATACTCAGGTAACTATCTTGCCACCATCATCAACTGGCGATGTGCTTTGGAACCTGGCGATTATTATTATCCCAGTCCTCCTTATTGCAGCTTTCTTCTTGTTTATGATGCGACAGGCGCAAGGCCAAAATAACCAGGCACTTGGTTTTGGTAAATCAAAAGCTATCCTTTATGGTGATGACAAAAAGAAAGTTGTCTTTGACGACATTGCTGGTAACGACTCTGCTAAGCAAGACCTCGAAGAGGTTGTCGACTTTTTGAAGCACCCTAAAAAGTACGAAGCACTTGGTGCAAAAATTCCAAAGGGAGTTTTGCTTGTAGGTAGCCCAGGTACTGGTAAAACAATGCTTGCCCGTGCTGTTGCCGGTGAAGCAAATGTTCCATTCTTTAGTATTAGCGGTTCAGAATTCGTAGAAATGTTTGTTGGTGTTGGTGCTTCACGTGTGCGTGACTTGTTTGCAAAAGCAAAAAAGAACTCTCCAGCGATCATCTTTATTGACGAAATCGATGCTGTTGGCCGTCGCCGCGGTAGCGGTATGGGCGGTGGACACGACGAACGTGAACAAACCCTTAACCAGATTCTTGTTGAGATGGACGGTTTTGAAACCGGTACAAACGTTATTGTTCTTGCGGCAACAAACCGCCAAGACGTACTTGACCCAGCGCTTCTACGACCAGGCCGTTTCGACCGTCGTACGAACATTATGTTGCCAGAACGTCGTGATCGCTTAGCTATTTTGACAGTTCACTTTAAAACCAAGCCTGTTGACGGAACCGTAAAGCTTGATGCACTTGCTGCTAAGACAGCTGGTTCATCTGGTGCTGACCTTGCGAACATTGCAAACGAAGCGGCAATTATTGCTGCCCGCCGCAACAGCAAGAAAATCTCAAACGCCGACCTTACTGAAGCATTCGAAAAAGTTGCTATTGGTCCAGAGCGCAAGACGAAGGTTATGAACGAAGAAGAAAAGCGTATGACTGCTTACCACGAAGCTGGGCACGCACTCGTAGGTCACGTTATGCCCGATAGCGACCCAGTGCACAAGGTAACTATCATCCCTCGTGGCGGTACTGGTGGTGTTACTTGGTTCTTGCCACCTGAAGACCGTAGTTATACAAGCATCATTGAGTTCAAAGACATTTTGGCTCGTGCACTTGGTGGCCGTGTTGCCGAGAAAATCATCTATGGTGAAAACCGCGTTACTACTGGTGCAGGTTCTGACCTTCGTAAAGCAACTGAAATTGCTCGCGATATGATTATCGAACAAGGTATGGGTACGAAACTTCGCGACCAAGTATTCCACGAAGATAACGGTGGAATGGTATTCGATAAAATGACTCACGAACGTCCATACAGCGACGATACAGCCCGTGAAATCGACGCTGAAGTTGCTGAGCTGATTAAAGAAGCTGCTCACCGTGCCGAAGTCGTTATTAACGGCAACCGCAAGAGCCTTGATAAGTTAGCTGAAGCGCTTCTTGAAGAAGAAACCGTTGAAGAAGTTCGTGTAAACGAAATTTTGAAAGACACAACACTCCCTAAGGAGGCCGCACAGTACTAAGGTGTGACCACTTCAGGTTGAATGATTAATTTCCGCACGACGATATCAAAAGCTAACAGGAAGTTGCCGCTTAAATTAGCGGCATCTTTGCTTGCAGCTTCTTCGTTGGTAGCAAGCTTGCTTGGTCTACTTCGCGATCGTATTTTTAACAGCACGTATTACTTAACTTACCCAACTGGTGCCGATGCTTATCGCGTGGCTTTCTCGGTACCAGACTTCATGTTTATTATTTTGGTCTCTGGTGCTTTGAGTGTGAGTTTCATTCCAGTATTCAACCAGCGGTTGAGTAAGGGTAATAAGAAATCTGCCTGGGAGCTTTCAACTAGTGTGATGAACTTGATGGCGGTTACAACGCTAGTTGCCAGTATCTTGATTATCATTTTTGCCGAACCGTTGGTGCGATATGTTGTTGGGCCTGGGCTTACTGAATCAAGCCAGTCATTAGCAGTAAGTATGATGCGCGTTATTGCCGTTAGTCCGTTCCTGTTTGCAGTCGCGACAGTTATTACTAGTATGCAACAGGCGGTGGGGCGGTTTGCGTTCTTTGCTATGGCTCCGGTGGTGTATAACATCGGTATTATTATCGGGCTGTTATTCTTCACGAATGGCATTAATATTTTCGGTTGGCAGGCTTTCGAAGGCGGAATTATGGGTGTGGCGCTTGGTGTTGTACTCGGTGCGATTCTTCAATTGATCATTAGCGCCCTTGGGTTATACGGTATGGGTTACGATTACCGCTTTAAGATTTACTGGAAGAACAAGGGCTTTAGGCAAGTGCTACGACTATTGCCGCCGCGCTCGCTAGACCAAGGTATTGATTATGTGAATAGTATTGTTGAAACTAACCTGGCGTCTCGAATGGTGGCCGGTAGCGTTAACGCCTATCAACAAGCATCAACCTTGGCGTACATGCCAATTAACTTAATTGGTGTAGCGATTAGTACGGCGGCTTTCCCGAAGATGACCGAGCGTTTAGCCCAAGGCCGTCCAGACTTGTTTAAAAGCGAACTACAAACCGTTTTGCGGGTTATTATTTGGCTAGCGTTGCCGGTAACGGTCATCGCTGTTTTGGCCCGTGGGTATATTGTGAACTTAATCGTCTATCGAGGTGACCCGTATATGGCTAGTATCTTGGCTATTTTGGCGATCTCGATTCTGTTCCGTTCGGTGTACTTTATCTCAGCTCGAAGTTTCTATGCCCACCAGGATACTAAAACGCCATTATATATTTCATTATTCACGATTGGTTTGAACATTACATTGGCTGTTTGGTTCACGTTGGGCCTCGGCATGGGTGTTTATGGACTGGCGTGGGCAGCGGTAATTGTGTCGGCTGTTGAAGCTGGAATTCTGTTTTATGTAATGTCGCGCCGTATTCAGGGGTTGTTCGATAAGGTGTTCGTCAGCGCTGTTGTTCGTATGGCCAGCGCGGCTGGTTTAATGGCCGTCGTGACATATATTACGTTGAGTATTTTCCCGCTCAGCGCGACCGACCCAGAGTTCTGGTCGTCCTTCCCTAAGTTTGGCCTTGTCATATTTGCCTCTGGTCTGTCATACTTACTAGTCTGTCGGCTTTTCAAACTGCCTGAAGCGACACCAGTTATTAATCGCATCGTTAAATTTTTTTATAAACCACCGAAAGTAGAAGATGAATCAATCAAACATTCGTAATTTTTGTATTATTGCCCATATCGATCACGGGAAGTCTACATTGGCCGACCGTATGCTCGAAGTGACAGGTACTGTACTAAAGCGTGATATGAAATCACAGCTGCTTGATAGTATGGATTTGGAACGTGAAAAGGGAATTACTATTAAGCTTGCTCCGGTTCGTATGAGTTACAAAGACTACGAGCTGAATTTAATTGATACTCCGGGCCACGTTGACTTTAGCTACGAAGTTTCGCGAAGTCTTCAAGCCTGCGAAGGTGCTGTTTTGATTGTCGATGCTTCACAGGGTATTCAAGCGCAAACGCTTGCAAACGTTTATTTGGCAATGGCCTCTGACCTAACTATTATTCCGGTGCTCAATAAAATTGACCTTCCTGCGGCCGACGTTCCACGGGTGAGCGCCGAAGTTATGAACTTACTTGGTTGCAAGTTAGAAGACATTATTTTGATTAGCGCTAAAACAGGCGAGGGTGTCGGTGATGTGCTTGAAGCTGTCGTTGAAAGAATTGATGCGCCAACTGGTGTACCGGAAAACCCAACTCGGGCGCTTATTTTTGACAGTTACTACGATGAATACCGTGGTGTAATTTTGTACGTTCGTGTCATTGACGGAAATATTAAAAAATCTGATTCGATTGATATGTTAGCAACGGGCGCAACAGGTATAGCACTCGAAGTCGGTTCACTTAACCCGGCTATGAGCGCTAAACCTGAATTATCATCTGGTGAAATTGGGTATATTGTTACCAACCTTCGCACAACCCGGGACGCTCGTGTTGGTGATACGGTAACTGTCAGTCGAAATCCTGCGACTGAAGCACTACCTGGTTATAAGTTGGTGAAGCCATTTGTATACGCGGGCTTCTTCCCAGTAAGCAACGATGACTACCAAGACCTTAAGGATGCAGTTGAACGTTTGAGCTTGAGTGATTCTGCCTTACAATTCGAACCAGAAAATTCCCCAGTTCTTGGGTTTGGTGTCCGTATTGGTTTCCTTGGTTTGCTACACCTTGATATTATCCGCGAACGTTTGGAACGTGAATATAACCTTGATTTGGTTATTACTAACCCGTCAACTGATTACCAAATTGTCCTGAGTAACGGTGAAGAGCTTGATATTAAAAGCGCCAGCAACTTGCCAGACGTCAGTCGCATTAAGAGTATTAGCGAACCTTGGATTAAGGGCGAGATTATTGTTCCGCAAAAGTACATTGGTGCAGTATTGCAGCTGATTATTTCAAAGCGCGGCATGCAATCGAACCTGAGCTATATTGATGAGCGAGCTTTGATTAGCTTCGAAGCGCCACTTGCCAACTTGTTGACTGACTTTTACGACCAGCTAAAATCTGTGACAAGCGGCTACGGCTCGTTTAACTATGAGTTAGATGAATACCGAGAAGACGATTTGGTCCGTATTGATTTTTACGTAGCTGGTAACATGGTTGATGCCTTGAGTATTATGGCGCACCGTAGCGAAGCCCAAAGCCTTGGCCGCGAAATTACCAAAAAACTGAAAGACGTTATCCCTCGGCAAAACTTCCAAGTCGCCCTTCAAGCTGGTATTGGTGGCAAGTTTATTGCTCGTGAAGATTTGAGCGCATATCGTAAAGATGTTACGACCGGTTTGTATGGTGGTGACGTATCTCGAAAGAAGAAAGTTCTTGCTAAACAAGCCAAAGGAAAGAAGCGTATGAAACGCTTTGGTAAGGTGGATATTCCCTCAGAAGCCTTTATGGTGATGCTCAAGCGAGACTAAGAAAACTGTTGCAATGATTACTTTTCGTATGTTAGAATGACCCTAAAGCTTATAAGAGGGGGATAACTCTATGACATTTGCCGGAAATGTAGCAGGTAGTTCGCTGGCTGGAAGCAGCGACGTCCAGCTGAGCGGTTTAGCTAACGATCAGGTTTTAACGTATGATGGGACGAGCGCGAAGTGGCAGAATAAAGCCGCGGCCTCCGCTAATCTAACGAATGTACCGATGACCGCCGTAAAATCGGGGAGCACGTGGCCGGCTCGGCCAACTGCCAATGCTTCAACTGTTGTGTTCTGGGTTGGCGCTGATCCTAGCCCTGCCATAGTTTCGAGTGGAACCGGTGGTATGTACAATAACGACGTCCGAGTGGTGCCAAGCTAATGCCTTTGGTCGATGCTAAAACATGGACCGTCATCTCAGGCTCACTATTAAGTAAGGGTCGAAACGGCGCCCTGCCTGCACCAACCGCACCATCCACTAACGCTGGTGTTGATAAGACTAACATCGCTCAAGGCTCAACCGTTACCCTCACCGCTGTCGACACCCCAGGTACAAACCCAATCACCTCATCAAGCTGGGCATGGGTGAGTGGCGGCACCGCGCCAACGCTTTCTGGTTCCGGATTAACGCGAACCTACACCGCACCAGCTTCTCAGGTGACACAGGTTTTCCGTCGCACTGTGAGTGATGGAACTTTGAGCGATACGGACGACGTGTCTGTCACTACTGCGGCAGGGGTCACGGCTGAAGTCGTTCCTGGCTGGCTACGCACTGCAAGCAATACCGGACTTGCTGGTGCAGGAGTAACAGTAGGAATGCTGACAACATACTCTGGCAGCTCAACAATAACCGGCACTCAGTACCGCAAGCAGTTTAATTTAGGGAGTGGTTTCTTGACGTTGTCCGCCGGAGCAACGCTCGAGGAGTGTCAGATTAACAGCACTCGAAGCGGCGGTGGCATGGTGGTAGTGAATGGCGAAGGCGTGACGATAAAGAACTGCGATATTATTGGCACAAATGCCACAACTAACGAATCGATGGGTGTTACAGGCGGCGGTGGCGGAATGCTGGTTCAAGGCGTGCGAATGACTGGTACGACAATTTTCAGCTGGCTTGATGGAGATTCGTCGACACCGTCAGTTATTGACCAGTGCTATTGGTATGACCAGGTGGACGGTGGTCAATCGCATCACGATGGCTTTACGCGTCGGGCCGGTACGAATCCAATCACGATTAAGAACACACGAATTGATTGTTCGGTTAGTGGTACGACTGGCTCTATCTTCACTCAATCTACATGGGGCGATACAGTAGCTAATATTACCGTGGAAGACAGCTACCTTGAAGGTGGCGGTTATAACTTTGCCCTGGAATCATCAAGCAATCTAACGATTCAGCGAAATCGCACTCGGCCACAAGACTGGGGCTCGGTGTCGCGAACGAATATTACGAACTTAACTTGGTCAGAAAATTATGTCTACGCGAATACTCCAGGAAATGACTACAAGGGGGCGCTGATCCCAACACCATGATTAATCATTTCGTTGATAGACGCGCAGCCGAAGAAGGTCGGCAGAAAGGTACAATCTAGTGGCTATAGTTAATTTTCCATCATACACTCTCACCCCGGGTCCAGAATACGACGACGGTGGCGATGGCATGACTGTCGGTTTTATTACATCGGCGGTAACCTCAGGCATTACAGCAACTGGCTTGCGCTGGTATGCAACCGGGGTGATGACTGTCAGGCCATTCCTTTTTGATATCATCGGGTCTCCTCTGGTATTTGGGCAGGACGTTGTTTGTAGCCAAGGCTGGAATACGCTTATTTTTGATAATCCATATATCTTACAGTCGGGTGTGCAAGTGATGCCAGCAGTATTTCAGGTTGGGACTCAGAAGTATACCGCCTTACCAGGCGCTTGGCCAAAAACTAATGCGATGCTGACTTCTGCTGTTGGTGCGAGTCGGTTCACATACAACGCTGCGCCTATGCTGCACCCAGATATGCCAGAAACAGACCTGTGGTTTGGTATTGACCTTGTCGTTACCGATGTCGTTGCTGCCGCGACAGCTCCATCTACTAATGCGGGTGCTGATCAAATCAATATTGAACCATTCTCGACTGTCACCTTAACTGCCGTTGATACCCCGGGTACCAACCCAATCACCTCATCGAGCTGGGCTTGGGTGAGTGGCGGGACCGCGCCAACGCTTTCTGGTTCTGGATTGACGCGAACCTATACCGCGCCAATTGCCATCACTCCAGTAACGCAAGTATTCCGTCGGACTGTGAGCGACGGGACTTTAAACTCTACGGATGACGTATCTGTCACAACTTACCCTGCAGGAGAACGTGTTGTTGTAGGTGGCATAGAAGTTCCCGCGCGCTTTATGGTTGTTGTGGATACTCCAGTTCAGCCAACCGCACCATCCACTAACGCCGGTGTTAACCAAACTAACATTACGCAAGGCTCAACCGTTACCCTCACCGCAGTTGATACCCCAGGTACCAACCCAATCACCTCATCGAGCTGGGCGTGGGTGAGTGGTGGCACCGCGCCAACACTTTCTGGTTCTGGGCTTACCCGAACCTACACCGCGCCAGCTTCGCAAGTGACGCAAGTATTTCGTCGCACTGTGAGTGACGGAACTTTGAGTGATACGGACGACGTATCAGTGACAACCGCCGCTGCTGTAGTGACCGACCCTGAGGCGGTAACCTTTACACACGGTAGTCAAATGCTCGCAGCGCTTGCTGCAGGCCAAATAGGTCTCAAGCCGGGAGTTTCTCGGACTTCAATGGCACCGTTCACACCTGTCGCTGGTATGACTTATCAGAACCTGACGATTAATGGAGATATGGACATTAACGTCGCTTCAACATGGATTAACTGTCAGTTTATCTCTAATGGCAGCAAACCAGCAAACGCAAACATGTGGGGAAACAGTACTGTTCGATTTGAGTACTGTCAGTTTGACGGAAACAATGTTGCTGATGGTGGACTAAAGGGTCAGCACGTTTCGGTTTACCGCTGTGAGTTCCGCCGTTGCCTTAAAGATGCACACGTTAATGATGATTGGGACTTCACGGAATGTATTAGTAAAGAGCACTGGGCGAAGAACGCAGGTGATCACCGAGAATGCGTCCTACGTAATAGCGGGACTGACCTTTCATCGGTGCGTTGTTACTGGCGCATGGAGGATCAGGGCAGTACGAACCAGTATGTGTCTTCAGCCTTCTCTACGTACAACCAGCCTGAGTCTCGCAACGTGACGGTGACAGATAACTATCTTGACGGTGGTGGCGGTGGTTATGCCTTCTACGGAGGCGGTACGACCCAAACCTCTAACATTAAGGTAACTGGCAATATCTTTGGACGAGCCGTTAACCGATACTCGGGCTACGCAGGTGCAAACGATAGTACCTGGATCGGTACACCTGGTTACGAGTGGAGTAACAACCGCTGGGGACCATTGGGACCCGACAACCAGGCAGGGGACCCGGCCGAAGGTGTGCTTGTCGGGGAATACGGGAGGTGATATATGAAGATATATAGAAGTAGGATAGAAGATAATAATCAGCTCAAGAATACAACACCCGACACTATACTAGCTAAAAGCGTAAGAGGAGAGAAAAACTCATGACACGACTTCCACAACCCGGTGCAGACGAAGGAACTTGGGGAACCGTTCTAAACGATTTCCTAGCCACAGCTCACAATACTGACGGAACACTAAAAGCCGGCAGTATCAGCACTTTGGGTGTTGAAATGATATCTCGCAAGGGGCAGCAAAATGGTTACGCCAGCCTTGATGGTAGTGGCAAGGTACCAGCAGCCCAATTGCCAGTAACCTCTTCTGCCGATGCAACCAGTTCAGCAAAGGGTATCGTGCAATTGGCTGGTGATCTTGCTGGTACAGCCGATGCACCAACTGTTGTCGGCCTGAGTGGAAAATATGTAAAGCCAGGTTCTGGTATTCCCGAGACGGATTTATCGACTGCTGTTCAGACAAAACTTAATAGCACGGCGACAAATCTCGATGATTTAGCTGATGTTAGCACTAATGGTGCGACCGATGGTCAGGTTCTTCTTTACCAAGCCGGTACTTGGGGTCCAGCAACGAACAGTGCAGGCGGAGCTGGAACAGTTTCTGACGCTACAACCTCGGCTAAAGGTATTGTTCAACTTGCTGGTGACCTTGCGGGAACGGCTGGTGCACCAACCGTTGTTGGCTTGAGTGGTAAATACGTCAAGCCGGGTACTGGCATCCCTGAAACAGACTTAACGAGTGCAGTCCAGGTAAAACTTAATAATACTACCGACCCACTGGCGGTCCACAATACAGGCGCTGAAACAATTGCTGGCGTTAAGACATTCTCGAGTTCGCCAATTGTGCCGACACCGACAACGGGTACCCAGGTTACCAACAAAACCTATGTTGATACGGCAATAGCGGGGGTGGGTGCTGGCAGCAGTCGGACAGCAGTTGCTCGAACCGCTAACTACAGCGCGGTCGTAGGTGACTTTGTGATAGGTAACGCTACGGCTGGTAGCTTCACGGTAACATTGCCTGCACCGCAAAACGGTGCTTGGGTATCGGTTAAAAAGACCGACAGTTCTGCGAATGGAATTATTGTATCCCGCAGCAGTGTCTTAATTGACGACTTGGCAAGCGTTACTGTTGGTGTGCAATGGCAAAGCCAAGACTTCTTCAGTGACGGTACTAAATGGTATCGTGTGTAGTTTTACGCAGTAAGCTATAAAACTTTGGTCAACTCTTGCTATACTGAGGTATGATTTTACTCGAAGAAGCAATTAATACCTACCAAATGCCCGAATACGCCCGTAAATTTTTACACGAGCACCCTTCATTAAATATTGCCGGCCCAACTGGGGCAGGCAAGGGCACGATGGCCCAACACCTCACACAAACTGGTCACTATGTACCGGTGGTGTCCGACACGACTCGCGCACCGCGAGTTTTTGGTAACGGCTACGAAGTTAGTGGCGTACATTATTGGTTTATCGATGCTCAAACTGGTATCGAAAAGTTACGCGATGGCGCATATATTGAAGCGAAGCTTGTCCATGGAGACACCTTGTATGGCACAAGTATCGCATCGTACGAACGTGTGGTTAAAAGTGGGCGTATCCCAATTTTAGAAATTGATGTTCAGGGTATGGAAGAGCTAATGGTTGAGGCACCTGGCTTCGAAGCGGTGCTTTTGTTGCCACCTAGTTTCGAAATTTGGGAACAACGTATTGATGGTCGCGGCGACATCGACCTTGAACAAAAGATTCGTCGTTTTAAGACAGCCCTTCTTGAATACAACAAACCAATTGAAAACAAGAATTTCTTCCCAGTTATTAATACCGAAGTATTGGAAACTGCCGAAATTATTATGTCGGGTGAATACAAAGAAGAGTCGTATCGTCAAAAGGCTTTAGCGCTTGCCGTTGAACTCCGGGCCGAAACTCAAAAATTCCTAGACAGCCACAAATAGTATTGGCACTCATTGACAGCGAGTGCTAGCGTTCGCTACAATAAACACATGACCGAACGTCAACGACTCATTCTTGCCGCTATTATTGAACAGCATGCTGAAATCGCTGCTCCTGTTGGAAGCGTGATGCTTGCCAAATTATTTGGTGTTTCAAGCGCGACCATTCGTAGCGAGATGGCTAAGCTAGAAGAGATGGGCTTTATTGTCCAACCGCACACTAGTGCTGGTCGAATCCCAACTGATACCGGGTACCGTTTTTACGTAAATAGCCTCAACGAGGTTCATGCTGGTCAACAGCCGCAACTTCCCGATCGCAGTGCGAGAGCGATCGACGCCCGTGTGAATACGCACGGGAATAGGGCTGACCGTGCAATTCGTAGTGCCGTCGACAGCTTAGTTGATTTAACCCAAAACCTAGGCCTGGCAACAATTGGCGACGAGCTGTATCTCAGTGGTATCGGTAACTTATTCTCTCAACCGGAGTTCTTGCACGGTAACCACGCCCAAGCGGTTGCGCGGCTTCTCGATAACCTTGAGCCATGGCTACGTGAAGCTGCACCAAATGAGCCGTTGAACGTTTATATTGGTTCTGAAAACCCAATAGGCAAGGCAAGTGGTGCAACTCTAATTATTAGCCGCTTCCGTTCACCTTATAGTGACAATAGCTATATTGGTGTGCTTGGACCAACTCGCCAAAGCTACGACAAAGTTATGCGCCTAGTGCGACATACTGGGGCGATGCTCGAGGAGACTTTGTAGTATGGCAGAATGGCTTGGGCAAGTTATGGCAAACTGGCCATTTTGGTTGGTCGTGGCCGCAGTGCTTGTAATGGGCATTGTCGGGTTTTTCTATAACCTCACCAGCTACGATAACCCATGGAAGAAAAAAGAATGGTGGCAAGACCGTGAGAAGCGATTAGCGAAAGAAGCTAAAGTAAAACAACTAAAAATGAAAGCAAAGAAAGGATAATAACTATGTCAAAAACAACTCCAAAATCTACTCCAGCTCCAGAAGAGCTTCCAAAATCAGATGACCGTGACGAAGAAATTATCGAACTGACACTAGACCTTCAGCGCACTCGTGCTGACTTTGAGAACTACCGCAAGCGTGTCGATGCCGAAAAGCAAGCCGCTCGTGAAGCTGGTGCTTCCGCTGCTGTGCTGAAACTTCTTCCCGTAATTGATAACATTGAACGTGCAATTGCGTACACCCCTGAAGAGCTTAAGGACAATACCTGGGTTCAAGGCGTTTCTGGCCTTGTTAAACACCTGGAAAAGTCGCTTGAAGGATTAAATGTTGCTCGTATTGATGCAAAGCCAGGTTCTGAATTTAACCCAGAGCTTCATGAAGCAATTCAATTCGATGAAGACGCAGAAGGTGATAAAGAAGTTATTGCCGACGAACTACAAGCAGGCTATACGTTGAATGGTCGGGTTATCCGCCACGCGATGGTAAAGGTGACGAAAAAATAGTACCTACTGCTCAAATAAAAAACCACCTATGTATGTAGGTGGTTTTTGTTATTCTGATCCTAAACCCATTTATATAAATGACCTTAGGATCAGACAGGGAAGGCTCCTTGTCTGACCGCTAGATGTTCATGGTTGAGTGTTTCTAGAAGAAACGACGGCGGCCTTTGGTGGCAGGTCGCTTCAACGTAAAACGCACGCGAAGCATGTAGACATCTTTCTGTTGCTTGTCGTAAGGCGCCGGCAGTTTTTTCTCGACGATGGCTTTGACTTCCATATCGTCGGGACAGTTCTGCTGGTACAGTTTGATGAGCGACTTGGACAGGCTGCATGTGAATCCGTCGAGATCAGCCCGGATGGTTGCATTCTCATTCGTTCGTACGACGTACGACTTCGGAGTTACGACCAACTCGTACTTGGCGTTCCTCTGATGGGTTCGTGCGATGACAAAGTCACGCTTGATACCGGTGATGTAGTCGGCGAGCTCCTCTGTCGAAAGGACACGAGGAGTGGAGACAGCGAGTGACATGGGTTCCTTCCCTGAAAATATAAAAATCCCCTAAGATCACTTAAGCGGATTTACTTCTTTGCTGGGCATTCCAAGAGTAGTTTTTGGGCTAATTCGGGTGTTTCCGTAAAGATTTATTGATAATAGTCCTCTTTTAGCTAAAAATCAATAACATTTTTGTGTATGGTATTCGTAAGTTGTTATTGTGCTGAGAGTCAGCTGTTATTAAAGTACTTATGTTGTGCTACAATAAACACAATTGAACAAAGGAGTGATATATGGGATTTGGCTCAAACGGTAACGGTAGCGCGAGTATTTCGACAGCGTCGGACGCTGCGTTAAATAACCCTATAAATAATGATATTCTTACGTACGATTCGGGTACTTCTAAATGGAAAAACGCTGTCGGTTCTTCGGCTGTTACGGTTTCTACCCAAACTTCATCGTACACTTTAACATTGTCCGATAGTGGCAAGGCTGTCGAACTCACTTCTGGTGGCGCTACGACTGTTACTGTACCGCCAAACAGCAGTGTTGCTTTTGCGGTCGGCACTATTATTGAAGTCACTCGTTTGGGTGCTGGCGCCGTCACGATTGCGGCTGGTGCAGGCGTCACGCTTCAGTCTGCGGATAGTCAGCTTGGGTTGCGTGCACAGTATTCCGTTGCTTCATTACGTAAGCGAGCAACCAATACCTGGCTGGTCGCGGGAGACCTTAGCTAAATGAGTATCTCCCTCGCTCGTCGCGGGGCGTCAGCTAGGCGACGAACACAACAAGGTGGGTTTTATGCGAATGCAATTAATAGCCCGAGTGCAGCTGGATATCCAGATGAGACGAATACTGGTGTACCAGCTGGGACTAACCTTACGACTGTTTCTAATATCAATGTTACGACTGACGGTGCGGTTATTGAAAACAAGCTAGTAACCGATCAAATTTATGTCCGTGCGAACAATGTTACTATTCGAAACTGTCGCATCGAGTCGGGTACATACTATCCTATTGACTACGACGGTGCTGGTTTGCTGGTTGAGGATTGCGAAATTATTGGTCAGAGCTCAATTGTCACTGCCGGTATGAGCTTCGGTAATTACACCGCCCGAAGGGTGAGGATCGAAGGGACGAGCGATGGTTTTAAGGCTGATTCAAACGTGCTCATTGAGGACTGTTACGTAACAGGCCTTACTGTCACACAAACGAGTCACAATGATGGCATTCAAACTACCGGTGGCAGCGGGGTGGTGGTACGACACAGCACCTTCAAGCTGGGCGATAGTAGTGGAGTGAGCGCCGTTATCCAGTTTGGAACCGAAAATGGATCTAATTCTAACTGGCTTGTTGAAGACAACCTTCTCGACGGTGGCGGCTGGACTATTAACTCTGCTGGTGGCAATAGTACATTCCGATTCTTGAACAACCGTTTTACGCGAAGAAGCGGCTATGGTCCAGGGGTGATGTCGGGGAGTATCTGGACTGGTAACTACTTTGATGATGACGGATCCGCGGTTCAATAAAAGTGATCGTGAAAATAGTAAGTTAGCACTCTTGACATGAGAGTGCTAACTTATTTATAATAGGAACACTTGGCAATCTCCTAGTGAGAGTGCTAAAATATATACAACGACATTTGATAAATAGGAGAATATAATATGGGTAAAATCATCGGAATCGACCTTGGTACTACCAACAGTGCTGTGGCTTACATGGTAGCTGGTAAACCGGAAGTTATTGCAAACGCAGAAGGTAACCGCACCACTCCAAGTGTTGTGGCTATCAATAAATCAGGCGAACGTCTTGTTGGCCAGGTTGCACAACGCCAACGCGTTACAAACGCAAAAAACACTATCTATGGTGTAAAGCGCCTTATTGGCCGTAAATTTGGCGATAAAGAAGTCCAAAAAGACCTCGACATTATGCCTTACCAAATTGGTAGCAAGGGTGATGGCGTTACTGTTCGTCTAGGCGACAAAGACTACTCACCAGAAGAAGTATCAGCAATGATCCTTTCTAAGCTTAAAGCCGACGCTGAAGCGTTCCTTGGCGAAAAAGTCACCGAAGCTGTTATTACAGTTCCTGCGTACTTCGATGACTCGCAAAGGCAAGCTACTAAAGACGCTGGTAAAATTGCTGGCCTCGAAGTGAAGCGTATTATTAACGAGCCAACTGCAGCTGCGTTGGCTTACGGACTTGAAAGCAAAAAAGAAGAAAAGATTGCTGTATTCGACCTTGGTGGTGGTACATTCGACGTTTCTGTCCTCGAACTTGGTGATGGCGTGTTTGAAGTAAAAAGTACCCACGGTGATACACACCTTGGTGGTGAAGACTTCGACAACCGTATCGTTAACCACTTCCTTGATGAATTTAAGAAAGAAGCTGGCATCGACCTAAAGGGCGACAACGCTGCGATGCAACGTCTAAAGGACGAAGCTGAAAAAGCCAAGAAAGAACTTTCTTCTACTACTGAATACGATGTAAACCTTCCATTTATTACAGCTGATGCTGATGGTCCTAAGCACTTCGAGTACAAGCTGACTCGTGCAAAGCTTGAAGAGCTGGTTAAAGACCTCATCGACCGTTTGGCTGATCCTGTTGAAAAAGCTTTGAAAGATGCTGGCCTTAAGGCGAGTGAAATCAACGAGATTGTTCTGGTTGGTGGTATGACTCGTATGCCGGCTGTGGTTGAAAAAGTTAAATCTATCTTTGGTAAAGACCCACTTAAGGGCGTAAACCCTGACGAAGTTGTAGCAATTGGTGCTGCAATTCAAGGTGGTGTACTTGCTGGCGATGTAAAGGACGTTCTTCTTTTGGACGTGACCCCACTAAGCCTTGGTATTGAAACTATGGGTAGCGTATCGACTAAATTGATTGAGCGAAACTCAACTGTTCCAACCAGCAAAAGTGAGACATTCTCAACTGCTGCTGATAACCAGAATCAAGTTGAAATCCACGTCTTGCAAGGCGAGCGTGAAATGGCTAGCGACAACAAGTCACTTGGACGTTTCGTTCTTGATGGAATTGCCCCGGCACCACGCGGTGTGCCACAAATTGAAGTTACCTTCAACCTCGACGCTAACGGTATCTTGAATGTAACCGCTAAAGACAAGGGGACTGGTAAAGAGCAATCTATTACTATTCAAGATAGTGGTAACCTTAGCAAAGAAGATATTGAAAAGGCTCAAAAAGATGCTGAAGCTCACGCTGAAGAAGACAAAAAGAAGCGTGAATCTGTCGATGCACGTAATAGCCTAGAAAACACTATCTACCAAGCTGAAAAAATGCCTGATGAATTCAAGGATAAAATCTCTGATGATGACAAAAAGGTTATCGCTGAAGCTGTTGAAGAAGCTAAAAAGCACAAAGACTCTACCGACAAGGAAGAGTTGGAAGCTGCTTCTAAAGCTCTAAGTGATGCGATTATGCCTATCGGCGCTAAAATGTACGAACAAGCCGCTAAAGATGAAGCACCTGCTTCAGAAGACGGTGCAGAAGCAAAGACCGACGAAGCCGTTGAAGGCGAAGTCGTGGACGAGAAAAAAGACGAGAAGTAATTCTTCGTTAACTAAAAATAGCCGGTGTAGTGCCGGCTATTTTTTATGGGAAAGTTAAAACCCCACGACTGGCTGTCGTGGGGCGGGGCGGTGGTTTATTACCGCGGTCTGGTGATTACAAGCTCGACGTCATGGTCTTTCTTTCGAAAGTCCAGTTCAAGGCGAGCATGCTTGATCCCAGTCAGAGTCTCAATCGGAGGTCGTACTTCAATATGAGCGACGAGTACCGCTGGTCCAACCCAGGTTGCGCTGGTGATTTTTGTGATACCCCACGTACCTTCGTCTGTCTCGAGGACAATCGGGTTTTGCAGAACTCTGCCGTTACCGACCTTGAAGGCGTTCTGGAACTGTCCTTTGAAGGTCTTGCGCACATTGCACGCAGTAACTTTGTAACCTGGGACGATTGAAGTCATTTTCATGACCTTCCTGCTACACTATTTGCCCTAGTGAGAAGGCGCAGTCGGCAGTTTCCTGCCGCCACCAACATGTATAATGCTGGATTTTGTTCGAGCGGTGACTTGCTTATAGAAGCTCGATGACGACCGAGTAGCCGATGAGCGGCCGCGTTGCGTCGTAGATCTCCTCCTGCTTGTCGTTGGAAACCCCAAGTGAATCAAGGATGAACGAATCGATATTTCCCGGTTCAGAACCGCCAAGACCGACGCCGTAGACGTACAGCAGCACCCTAGCGGCTTCGTCTCGCAAGATTACTCCGCGAAGCGTTGCTACTTCATCAGCCGTCTTTTTCCAACGGTTGTAACTGACGAACTCAACAGTCTTCACTACTTGCTCAGCCAAGATGACGGGCAGAATTGCCCGGACAATCTCGGCAGAGTAGTCGGAGGCCTGATTGATTTTTACATCAGCAGTACTGAGTCGAAGTACAAGCGTCTCGCGCTGCCTGTAGGCTTTGCTGATATGCGAATCTTCGACAAAGTCGTACTTGCTCGGGTCCTCTCTGGAAAAACGGACGTTTCTTTCAATGATAGGGTCAGACAACAGTCTTCACTCCTCTTATACGAGCCTTGTCTTTCGCGGATGCGATGACATAGACTTATAATATTATAACAACAAACAGGATAAAGTCAATTTCATGCTTGACACTATTGTTGCAATATACTATTGTCAACTTATGAACAGTTTTAATTCATATCACTCAAAGGCGAATAATGTCCACGGCAAATCAATGCTCGGCGGCACTATTAGTGATATGACTTATCTCAACTCTTAATTAATCTACATATTATGATTCAAGGTAAGTCTCCAAGGTAACGGAGGCTTTTTTCTTACCAAACTGGAGGCTTATCTGGTCTCGAAATACGAGACCAATAAAAGAAAGGACAGGACTATGTCATTTGGTTCTATTATGCGGTTCAAGGTAGGGGAACTCTCTATCGAACTCGCTCCTCTTAGTAAGGAGACGATGGGTGAGTTTGTAAGCCCGGGCATGCAACAGTTCGAAGTGCGAAAGTACACGAACAGCCACAATGCGCTCGTGCTAGAGGATGAGCTTTCTTGGTTCGACAAGGTTCGTACCGATAAAACTTCTCTTACATGGGGCATTTGGTTGATTGAGGGCGATAAGCGCACCATCATTGGTGTTTCGTCGCTCTCTGACATAAAGGTCGAGCACATCCACCAAGCGACCAGTGGTTCACTGATTTTCCGCAAGGAATATTGGGGAAGGGGTATCGCCAGCGCTGCCCACAAGGCGCGCACCTGGTATGCCTTTCAGCACATGGGGCTTCATCGCATCATGTCTGCCGTAATCCAAGGGAACGAAGGTAGTCTAAAAGCTTTGACTCGTTCGGGGTACACGAAAGTATACACCGAGCGTAACGAGAAGTTTATTGATGGCCAACTGCGGCACCTGGATTGTCTGGAGTGCCTCAACCCGAACGAGCCGTTTTGGACACAATGGTGGCACGGTGACCGACCGACTAAGGTGAACCTAACCGCTCGAACGTTGACTCGTGAAACGCTTGACTGGGCCGAACAGAATGTAGAACTGTCCTAATCTACAATCGCCCCCTCTATTTTTTAGTAGAGGGGGCTTTAACTCGTCTTTTATTCTTGAGGTAATTCCAGAAACAGCGCCGCCCAAATCATTCCCGAGTCAGCCCGGTAGAAAGGCGCATAGTACCACGAGCCGTCTGGCGCAAGCAGCTCTGGGTAGCTTCCGTGTCGTTCAATCAAAGCACTGAAGCTTTTGTACTGTTCAACGTATTCGCTACGGTTATATCGCTTTAGAAGGTGGAGGTAATACGTTGCGTGCCAGGTCCAAATGCTGGTTTCGGTGTAGTTTGGCATTGAAATTGGCCCCATACCAAAACGATAACGGAGCGGTTTTTCTGGTACTTCACCGTAGCGTAGCGGGTATGGCTTGTTGAGTTCTTTTTTGTTTATGTAATCGAGGGTTTTGCCAACCATGACGGAATCATTCACAATTCCTAGGAAGAACGGCATTAAAGCGCTATCTGAACTGAATGTTTGGGTTGTGCGGTCGGCACGGAAGTATTCTCCAGTCCAGTAACTGTGAATAAGAATTCCAGTATAGCGGTCTTGGGTAAAATGAAAATCAACCAAGCTTAACGATTCAACACATTGAGCTAAACGGCCAACTAATGCAATTGAATACGCGCTGCGGTTGTAATATACGGCGTCACGCATTTCGGCAAAAACAATATTTGGTAATATGTCACCACTTTCGTCTAAGAACATCGATGAATACTTGCGAAGTTCTTTATTTAGAAAATCAGTTTCTTTCTCGTTTAGTTGGTATCCACTCACTACTAATGAGTGCAAAAGCCACGGCAGTGCGTCGATACTCGGAAGCCCCGGCGCATTAAAGACATTCCCGGCTTTATCAATGCATAGCTTAATAGCGCCCGCTCGCATGTAGTGACGAAGGGCCCATCTGAGTGTGTGATGTACATGGGTTGTCTGATTTAAATTAACTAACGATTGGGCAACCGTTCCAAAATCGCGCATCCAAAAAAAGTTATAGTGCCCAAGGCTGGTGCGGTAAAAATCGCCGTACCAAAGCTTATCAACAATTTGTTGGCAGATTTCTCGGGCATTACCTGGAAAGCGTTCGATCGTGCCGAAGTAACGGTTGTATAGCTGCCGGTATTCAGCGTGTATAAGGCCGGCAACGGTGCCAATGGCTCGGATAAGAGGTTTCATTACTGGCCAGTATACCGCGAAATTTCAGCAAACGAAATAGCGTTAGCGATAAGAAGTAGTATAATAAGAGGTACACATAAACCAAGGGAGGATATCGTATGGACGGAATGGGAATCATAAGCTGGATTGTTCTTGGGGGTCTTGCAGGCTGGGTAGCCTCAATGATCGCAGGGACAAACAAAGGTCAGGGGCTGCTCGGTAATATCATTGTTGGTATTGTTGGTGCATTCCTTGGTGGGTTTATTTTTGGGCTCTTCGGAAGCTCGGGTGTCACTGGTTTCAACTTAGGCAGCTTCTTAGTTGCATTGGTTGGTGCAGTCGTCTTCTTGTTCATTTGGCGAGCTATTACTGGTCGCAAAGCTACCTAGTCTCGCAACCCGCTTAAAACCTACAACTAGCACTCTAGACATTTGAGTGCTAGTTGTTTTATACTGGTATTAGATATGAGTAAAAGAGATTACTACGAAGTTTTAGGGGTGTCAAAAAGTGCCTCTGCTGATGAAATAAAAAAGGCGTACCGACGTCAAGCTGTTCAGCACCACCCAGATAAAGAAGGTGGCAACGAAGATAAGTTCAAGGAAGTTAACGAAGCTTACGACATCTTGAAGGATGCCCAAAAACGGCAGCGCTATGACCAATTTGGTCATGCTGGTGTTGGCGGCTCAAACGGTGGCGGTTCAGCTGGCGGTAATCCATTTGAAGGGTTCGGGGGCCAAGGCTTTGGAGACGATTTGGGTGATATCTTTAGTCAATTCTTCGGTGGCGGTGGCGGTCAACGACAACGCGCCCCGCAACGAGGCCGTGATGTCGAGGTCCAGCTTCAGCTCACTTTTGAAGAAGCAATCTTTGGTATCGAGCACGAAATGAACCTCGATTTAAATGACACCTGTGAGCACTGTAAGGGTACTACCGTTGAACCGGGGCACAACATGAAGACTTGTCCAACTTGTCATGGCGCCGGCCAGCAAACACGTGTGATGAACACGATGTTTGGCGCTATTCAACAAACCGTTCCTTGTGAAACCTGTCACGGTCGTGGCAAAATTCCTGAAAAGGTTTGTACTGTCTGTCGCGGTACTGGTACGCAACGTCACAAACAAACCATTAAAGTGAAAATCCCTGCCGGTATTGATGACGGCGCAACTATGCGCCTCAGCGGCCGCGGTGAGGCTATTACTGATGGCGAAAAAGGTGACCTTTATGTACATATACGCGTTAAAGCCGACAAAAAGTTCACACGCGAAGGCGATATTATCCTCTCCGAAGAGCATGTTGGCATGGTTGATGCCGCGCTTGGTACTGAAATTGAAGTTCCAACAGTTGACGGTACGGTCCGTATGAAAGTTCCCGCTGGAACGCAATCGGGTACCGACTTTAAGCTTTCTGGGCATGGCGTGCCTCACATGAATAGCGACCGGCGCGGGCCGCATATTGTGAGTATTGTTGTTGATACACCTACCAAGCTGAATAAAAAACAGAAGCAGATGTTGGAAGATTTCTAGTTTAATAGTTTCCTCTAGTCTGCTACCATATGTTTATGGACAATGACTTCCAAAATAAACATGCTGAAACTATAACTGAAGATAAAATTGCTGAATACAAAGCAGTAAAAAGCAGCTATAGCGACTTTGGACAATTTGAAGACCTGAATACGCACAGTCGTGCTGAGAGTAAGCAGCGATTTATTGATAATGTGGATTATGTTCCCGGTTATCAATATCCGAAACTAAAATCTCTCAAAGACTCAGAAGCGACAGTAAGTAAAAAAACCGACGTCTATAACGCCGTTCTTGAACTTGAGGTCGCGCGAAAAGCTGCTGACATTATTGGCGACACCTCGAGGAGCGCCGAACTCCAGTTGTATCGGAGTTTCCATGATGTTCGATTGAAAAAAATCATGCTGGCCGAAGCGGCTCAATACCTCCACGACACAGCTACATCGACTGATCAAGAGACGGCTAGAAAGTCTTTTATGCTCATGAATCAAGAGGTGTATGGAGAATTAAACCAAGAATGGTTTAACGGAATGTTGAGCACTGAATATAAGAAGGCGAGAGAATTTCAACCGGCCGACACTTTAGGCGCAGAGATATCTGCAAGTTTAGGCGCTGCACTTAAATCGTTTGAAGGCTCGCAAGCAAAAGAGCCTGAGGTGCTATCGGAAGACGAAATGCAGAAACTTCATGAATACGTCTTAGAGCGATATGGTCATATACTTTCCGAACTCCCAGATACTGACGACGAAACGTATTATGATGCCCAACAATGTACAGAGATAATCAACAAGGCTTTGTCGGCGGGCGGCTTGGCCGAAGAGGGCTGGACTTGTGTTATTAATCCGGCTAAGTCAAACCCTGTAACTAATGGCAACCAGAAAAAAATATTCCTTCCAAGCGCCACGCGTCGAAACGCCAATGAACTTAAACGACTCATCGTTCATGAACAAGAAGTGCACGCCAGAAGGTCGCAAAATGGAAAAGATAAGGACTCGGAATTGCTAACATCTGGGACTGCTGACTACGCCGACGTAGAAGAAGGCGCGGGTGTTATGTTAGAGTGTGCTATTGCGGGTGATTTATCTAACCCTTCATTCAACCGAGCGCGCGAAAGGTATATTACTGCGGGACTAGCTTTGGGGCTCGATAACGGTTCGCCACGTGACGCACGGGAAGTGTATGAAATTCTTTGGCGCATAATTGCTGTCGATTCTTCAAAAGACGGAACTATGCCGGAGACTCTTGTTAAAAAAGCAAAAGATAAAGCCTATGTACATATCGAAAATGCCTATCGTGGTACTGATTTCTGGATGAAGGGCGTGATATACACTAAGTTAAAGGTCTATTACGAAGGCTTAGTAAAAAATGGTCGTTATTTTGCCGATAATATCGATAATCTCGATGTTGCCTTCGACGACGCGATGATTGGGAAAATTAATCACACCGACCCGGATGAACTAAAGCAAGTGAAAGACATGATTTCTACCTCTCTTTGAGCGTACGGCCGGCAGTAAATGGTGTATTATAGAAAGATACTTATAGAAATATAAATACTTACTAAAAAGCGTGACTGCTCGAATTGGAGAAAAATCAACATGGATATAGTGTACTTAGTTAAGGTGAACACAAAAAGCAACGGAAACGATTTACGCTACTCGCTTCGTTCACTCAAAAACATTCCTCACGACAAAGTAATTCTTGTTGGTGAAAAGCCTGACTGGGTTACGAACGTTACGTTTATCCCTGTCGAACAGACTGATATTAAAAAAGCGAATATCGAAAACAACTTACGTGCCGCCATAGACTCAGAGCTTGTGTCGGACGATTTCGTCCTAATGAACGATGATTTTTATATCATGAAACCAATTTCTGAAATTCCTAACCTAAACTTTGGTCCGATGGCTGATGTTATTCAGATGTACGATGACCGTTACCCAGACGGCTCAGACTATATGCGAACCATGAAAGCACAGTATGCCGAACTGCTTGCGTCTGGTTACGAAAACCCTCTCAGCTACGAGCTACACGTGCCTATGATGATGAACAAGCAAAAGGCGAAAGCGTTCTTTACTGAGATTACCGAGCCCGTGTATCAGTTTAGGAGTTTTTATAGTAACTTTATCAATGCTGGTGGTATCAGTGTCCCTGACGTAAAAGTGTTCATTGAACCGCGACACAACGATAAGGCATATAATGCCAATCCTATTGCGTATCTAGAAAACCAAACTTTCTTATCAGTTACTGGTGGTTCGTTCAAGACGGGCATATCTGGCGAATTTATAAAATCAAAGTTTGAAGAAAAATCAATTTACGAGTCGTAACCCTAAATCAGGCTTTCGTAAAGTTGTTCGTACGCTTTTGCCATAGAGACGATATCGAAGTTCTTCGCAAACTGAATGCAATCATCGGACTGTAGGGTTGCCGTGTTATGGATTGCTGTAACAAATTCCTCTTCGGTATCGTACAATAGTCCAGTTTTACCTTCTTGAAGTAATTCATTGCGTGAGCCACCCTTTTTTGCGATAACTGGGGCGCCGCAAGCCTGTGCTTCAATAACAACCAAGCCGAAGGCTTCAGTAGTCTCAAATGGGCAAAGCACGCCACGGGCTGCAGAGTATAAATCAACCAGTTCGGTTTGATTTTTTTGCCCAAGGTAGCGAATGTTATCTCCGTCAATATACTGCTGAAGGTTTTGCCAGTATTGTTGATTTTTCGCAGCCACCTTGCCGACGATGTCTAGTTGAGCACCAGCTTTTTTAATCGCTGACAGGGCTAAGTCGAGATTTTTTTCGGGAGAAATACGCCCAACAAATAAAAATCTCTCGCTATTTTGAGCGTTTGATTTTTTGAAGATATCCAGGTTAATACCGTGGTGGATGTGACCTTTTGTTTGAATCCCAGATGATACGTCGAATGAATGCATGTAATTGGTAGGCGGAACTGCCCATACGTTGCTTGCTTTCGTGCTTTTCGCAAGCTCTATAGTTTGCTGTGTTGGCCACCAGTGTTGAGTGTAGACTATTGGTTTTGATGTTTCGCTGCTCACTTCATAGTGGAGGTTGTCAAAATGGGAGTGGTATATGTCGTGGTCTTGTGAAAACGCCAAGCGAAATGTTTCCTTGTTATTATTCTCCCTGTCGTCAGAGGCGTTAGAGATTCCCGCAGTGGCTACACCAGAGACAGCCGACTCTGGGCTGCCGTAAATCGTAACACTGTGTCCTTGCTCGGCTTGTAATAATGCAAGTTGACGAACCCATTCATAGCGTCCGTTGTGGTTTTCAAGAGGGAAGGCTGCGCTGTGCGGAAGGATGTGTGCTATTTTCACGCAGCTACCTTTATGCGGGCCGTTTCAACTTGACGACAAATTTCATCGAATTGTTCTTTATTCTCGTGGGTCACAATAATAATTGCTGTTGCCTTAAATCCATTTTTTGCTGGCCCAATGCGGTCGCCCTCTTTTGCGGTAATCCGGTAGTAGGTAAGGACTTCTGGGTTAAAATTCCCAGAAACACTTTCGAATGCACCTTCCATTTCTGGAAAAAGTTCGTATACAGCAGAGTAGGTTGAGAACGAACCGTTTAGGTCGGGTTGTCGGCCGAGAGCTAAGTTAACTTCTTGGGTAACAAGGTTAAGCCCGTAGCTATAGTTATACATTCGTGGACGGTATCCACCTATACGTGCCCCAATTTCAACGATTTTAGTACCTGCTGGGCCTGACATTAGTTCAATGTGTGCCGGTACAGAGGTCATTTTAAGCGCACGAACGCCTTTGTCGGCAACCTCAAACATCTCTTTTACAAGCGCCTCGGGGAGCGTTGCGGGAAGGGTTCGGCTATATAGGTAATTGTCATCAACATGTATATCCTGTGCGTTCTTGAGGCTTACGATGCCATCGCAGAAGTGCGGGGTTCCATTGCTGTCTACGAAGGCCGCGATTGAAAACTGCTCACCAATGATGAATTCCTCGATGATTAGTTGAGGGGCGCGATCGTAAATTTTGTACTTTTCATATAACTGACCGATTGTTGCGTTGGCATAGTTAAAGCGCTCAATCAGCTGTTGCTCGTCGTCACATTTTAAAACCAGCAGGCTCTTTACGAGGTTAGTTGGTTTGATGATCAGGGGGTATTGATGATTTTGGGCAAATTCTAGAGCTTGTTCGAGTGTATCGACGGTAGTGAAGTCTGGTGAAATAGTTCGGTCTGCATTAAGGAATGCTTGGCGCATCAGCGATTTATCGGTAGCTAAACGTGCCGATTCCATAGAAGGTGCTGGTACGTCGAAGTGTTCACCGAGCTTTGCTTTTGCAACAATATAATTTTCGTAGGTGCAAAGTAGGCCTGCAATATTGAGCTCGAGGCTATCTAGCCGTGGTAATTCGCTACTTAGCTGATTGTAATCAACTTCAACGACGCGGTCGTAGGTGTCGAGATTCCTTTTTTTGATGTTCATATCAATCAGGATGCCCGCCTGGTAGCCGGCTTTATGGATAATATCAACAACACCCGAATTGGGGTCGGGTTGTCCAACAATATAAATATAAGAAGTATTCATTCCTTCGAAGTATCGTATTTAACAGATGAAAAGTCAAGTATGTATTGATTAAATTGAAAATATGTGATATAATATATAAGATCTAGTATAGTAAAATAAATGAAGAGAGGAGTGGGATGGAAAGCTCGAAAACAACAATTGGTCGCAATGTGTATGTCGACTTAGTAGGCTACGCCAAGCAAGTGCCTGCAAAGGTAGACACCGGCGCTGACAGTTCGTCGTTATCGGCGAGTAACATATCTATCCTTCCTGACGGAAAACTACAATTTACTTTGTTTGACGAGAGCTCGCCGCACTATGACGGGAGCTTCATTGAAACCTCAGACTACTCTGTTAGTCTAGTGCGGAGTTCAACCGGGCACGAAGAGATTCGCTACCGAGTGACGCTCCCTGTACGAGTGAAGGGTCGAAGAATTAAAGCAGCCTTTAATCTTTCCAACCGGTCCCACAATCAGTTCCCGATCCTCATTGGGCGCCGCATGTTAAACAATAAATTCACAGTCGACGTTACAATTTCCGATGATGATTCGAAATTGGAAACCGGACGTCGCCAGGCACTTGTCGAAGAGTTAGCCGATGACCCAGTCGCTTTTTACAAAAAATATCACGGCAGAGACCTATAATAAACGGGAGCAAAAATATATGAAAATCGCTATTTTATCTAACGGAAACGGAAATTATTCTACTAAACGCCTCGTTGAAGAGGCTCAAAAACGTGGTCACGAAGTGAAGGTTATTAAATACCGTGAATGTTATGCCTCTATCGAAAAAAACAATCCAACGGTAAGTTATCGTGGTGAAGATCTTGGCAAATATGATGTAATGATTCCACGTATTGCCAGTTATATGACTCGCTACGGTACAGCTATTGTGCGCCAGATGGAAACTCAGGGAGTCTACACCCCGGTAAGCTCAATTGCTATTAGCCGATCCCGTGATAAGCTTCGTAGCCTGCAGCTGCTTGCTAAGGCTGGCGTTGGCATCCCTAAGACGGTCTTTTCTCGTAACTCAACTGACATCGATAACTTAATTGACAAGGTTGGTGGAATGCCAATTATCATTAAGCTTGCACGTGGAACTCACGGTAATGGTGTCGTTCTCGCTGAAACAAAGAAAGCTGCGAAATCTGTTTTACAGGCGTTCTATCTTACGAACGATGACGGCACGAACATTCTATTGCAAGAATTTATTCAAGAATCTGCCGGTACGGATATTCGTGCGCTTGTTGTTGGTAGCCGTGTTGTTGCCAGCATGAAGCGTCAAAGCCTTGACGATGACTTCCGTTCAAACCTTCACAAAGGCGGCGAAGGCACGACTATTAAGTTAACTGATGAAGAAACTAAGATGGCTGTTAAGGCCGCAAAAGCTATGGGGCTTAACATCGCTGGTGTCGACATGATGCGTAGCGAGCGCGGACCATTAATTCTTGAAGTTAATGCGAGTCCTGGTTTTGGTATAGAAAAAGTCACAGGCCGGAACGTTGCCGGAGCAATTATTGAGTACATTGAGCACAATGCCAAGCGTGGTAGTAAAAAAGACCGCGTCGGCGCCTAACTCGCTTCTGCTATACTAGTCCACATGGACAAACTTCGCGTATTTATATGGCGGCGCTCTACTACTATTATCTTGACGGTAGGGATCGTTTTAATCTTGGTTGCATCGGTCGTGTCCTTTGCAGCAGCTAATTTTAAGCCAACCACTCAAGTGCATATTGCGGGAGGGGTATATTCTTTGTGGCTAGCCGATACGGAAGCTGCTCGGGTCCAAGGTCTATCGGGTGTTGAAAAGGTAGATACCAATGGCGGACTTTTGATGGCTTTCGACACAAGCGACACCCACGGCATTTGGATGCAAGACATGAAAGTTTCGCTTGATCTCGTATGGCTCGATAGTAAAAAAGAAGTGGTCTATATTGTGAAGAATGCGCCACCGCAAGAACCCCCTTTGACAGTGTATGAGCCGAAAGACCCTGCCTTGTACGTACTTGAATTGCCAGCGGGGAGTGTCGTTAAAGCTGGAATTAAAATAGGGGATATTGCCACTTTTAAGTTGGATGTATAATAGCGGTATGATAGTACCTGCAGTTTTTCTTGGAATCGCAATTGTCTTATTTTTCGGTTCTTTTTTATCAAAGCGGCGCTTTGGGCTTCTTGGCCTAGCGTTAACTGCCGGCGCGACCCTCAGTACGATATGGAGCTATGACGCCGGCTTAATCATTGCTAGCACAGGGCTAGTCCCTGATGGGCCGATGACAAACGCTGTGGCGTTGTCGCTTGTAGTGCTCATGCCGGCAATCGTGTTGCTGTTTCATGGGTATAGGTACAAGGCGCTTTATTCGCGAATTATTGGGTCGCTATTGTTTACAATTTTAGCCCTGGCTTTCTTGCTTGAGCCAGTTGGCTTTGCGCTACCGCTTGAAGGAAATTCGGCGTATTTATACAATCAAGCTCTAAGCTACCGAGAAATTGTCATTAGCGTCGGCGTTATTCTAGCAGTGGTCGATTTGTTCTTCACGAAGCCTGCGCACGTTGCTGAAAAGAAGAGTAAGAACAAGTAGCCAATATTGACAACGACACCCCTGTTGTTGTATAGTGCATAGGTCGCGGGCCAGTAGCTCAGCTGGTTAGAGCACCTGCCTTTTAAGCAGGGTGTCATGGGTTCAAGTCCCATCTGGCCCTCCAAGACATCATCCAGAGAACCGAGGTTCAAGCCCTCATAAGCTTGATCCTCAAATAAAGAACATCCCATTTTCGCTACCGGGGGTGTTTTTTATTTGGAGAACTTTTATACTAGAGATATAGAAAAGAGGACGTATGTCGTTTCAAGCATATCTAGATAATATTCAAGAAAAAACCGGGAAAACTCCCAATGATTTTATTGCTCTTGCAAAACAAAAAGGCCTGGACCGAACCGATATTAAGGCAGATCAGATTGTTGAATGGCTAAAAGCTGATTTTGATTTAGGCCGCGGCCACGCTATGGCTATCGTCCATGTAATTAAACACGGCGCTGTTATTTCCGATAAACACGTTGGTAACGCCGGTGTGCATGCGGACGAGTCTAATACTCTTAGGTTGAATGGTAAAAAATAACCCAACAGCCCGCCAGCAAAGTTTCGAAGGTGTAAATTTAGGCGGGTGGCTGCTTGTTGAGCGTTGGATGACTCCGACTTTATTTAAGGGTACTGACGCTAAAGATGAGTATTCGCTCATGGAAACAAAAAATGGTGTTTCGCGAATTGAAAAACATCGAGACACCTTTATCGTTGAAGAAGATTGGAAGTGGTTGTCTGACCATGCTGTTACTCACGTTCGATTGCCGATTGGATACTGGGCACTGCAAGACGACGCGCCGTATAAAAACGTCACTACTCAATTAGATTGGGCGTTTGCGATGGCTGAGAAATATAAAATTAACATCTTACTGGATTTGCATGCGCTAAAAGGTTCGCAAAACGGCACCATTCATAGTGGAAAGGTTGGCTCTGTTCGCTGGAGAGCGTATGAACAAGACTCTCTTGATACGCTTGCCGAGTTAGCTTTTAGGTACCGTGATTCAACTGCTTTATGGGGAATTGAAATTATTAACGAGCCAAAGGTTCTAGGTAACTATATCGCACTATTGCGCTATTACCGTGACGCCTATACCTTGCTTAGGGGAATTGTACGCCCCGGCACTAATACGGTATTCCAAGATGGTTTTCTGCCATTATTATTTTCTGGTGCATTATGGGGACGAAAAGAATATCCCGTTATTATGGATACGCATTTCTACTTAGCGTTTCCTAAGTTATTGTCTCGGCTTTCACCTAAGGCATATGATGCTGTTCGTCGGTTCATGTACGCAGGTGCTTTGATACTTACCAGCTGGCGTCAACCTGTCATCGTAGGCGAGTGGAGTTCGGTATTGCCCCAGGAAATGTTCAATCGTACACCCCAAACCCAGCACTATGCTCTGCTAGCTGGTACGATTGAGCGTCAACGACATATATATCACCGTGCGATAGGGCGATTTTATTGGAATTACAAAACCGAAGGCCAGGGAATGTACAACTATCGTTCATTAGTTGAAACTGACACAATAAATACATAACTATCTTATTTTCCATCGCTATTATGAATAGGTGGGTTGGTGGTTTCGGCAATTGGTACATTCGTCCTGGGGCATTGCCGTCCTTAGTGCTACGTTCGTAATTGGTGTATGGTTGGCTCTTTTGTTGCGAGTGCCAATCTGGATTGGCGTAGCAGTACTCCCATTGGTAGCGGTTTCTTTTTGGCACTTACGGGTGTACGTATTACCCGTGCTTGCTTGTTGCGGGCTGTGTATCGGTCTTGGATACGGCTCGGCAGCACTGGGTGAGCGTGACGCCTATACTCTTTATATTGGTCATTCTGTTAAGCTTTCTGGAAAGGTGAAAGAAGATCCGAGTCGAAGCAGCTCAGGGCAACTATCCTTACAGCTAGATACAGTGACGATAGGGCGCGAACAGCTGCCCGGTAGCGTATTGGTGAGCGTTGCTGTTCGTGATATAAAACGCGGAGACATTGTCACTGCTACAAGTTTATTGAAGCCAGGCTTCGGTAGCTTTCCTGCAAGCATGAGCCGCGCTGCAGTAACGTCAGTAGTTCGTCCGGTCCCTGGTGACGTTGGCAGGGTTGTGCGCGATTGGTTTGCGGACAAGGTTCGGGTAAATATTGCCGAGCCTCAAGCGAGTTTAGGAATTGGCTTTTTGACTGGTCAAAAAAGCGCCCTCCCTGATGAGCTTTCGGACGCGTTAAAGGTTGCCGGGCTGACGCATATTGTCGTAGCGAGTGGCTATAACTTAACAATATTAGTACGAATGGCCAGGCGGCTGTTTGTGCGGTTCTCGAAGTACTTAGCAGCGGTGTCGTCAGGTGTCATGATAACTATGTTTATGGCTATTACGGGCTTGAGCCCAAGTATGACACGGGCCGGTTTGGTATCGGGGTTGAGTTTGATGGCCTGGTATTATGGTCATAGGTTTCATCCATTAATCTTACTTCCGTTCGCGGCTGCAATTACGGTTGCCTTGCAGCCAAGCTACGTGTGGGGTGATTTAGGATGGCAATTAAGTTTTGCTGCTTTTGCTGGCGTGATGATTGTTGCACCTTTGTTGCAGGTGTATTTTTACGGTCAAAAAGAGCCTGGGGTGTTCCGGCAAATTCTAGGTGAAACAATTGCAGCTCACCTCGTAACTGTGCCAATTATCGCAATGGGGTTTGGTATTGTTTCGAATGTGGCGGTTATCGCAAACATCTTGGTGGTGCCATTGGTTCCGTTGGCGATGTTGCTTACATTTATTTCGGGTATATGGACGATTGTTGGCTTGCCATTTGCGTGGCTGGTTGCAACACCAACAGAATGGCTGCTTGCTTACATGACGAATGTAGCAACGTTTGTGTCAGAACTGTCGTGGGCGCAAAGCGAACTGCAGCTCGAATTGTGGGCATGGGGTGTGTATGTTTTGGTGGTAGCTCTGGCGTGCATATGGATGACACGAGCAACGAAGTATGACTTACGTGATGCCAATACGGTTATTTAAACTAACGGGGGCGGTTGCGAGCGATTTCGCGGGCCATATCTGCAAATAGGTCGTCAACTAGGTCGTCGCTAAATTCACCGTGTTTCCGGTTTACTGCGGTGCGGATTAAGAAGTCGGCAAGCGCTGGGTTTTTAGGCAGTACCGAGCCATGCAGGTAAGTACCGATGACGTTTTTGTAACGAGCGCCTTCGTTTCCGTCGGTGGCATTATTGCCAGCACCTTTAATAACGGTTGCAAGTGGTTTTACGTTGGGGCTAAGGTGCGTTTGGCCGCTGTGGTTTTCGTAGCCAATGATATCGCCAAATTGTTCAGAGTGGGTAATGATGTTACCGATAAGGCGTTCGTTTGTGCCATACGTTTCAATATCAAGGACGCCGATACCATCAAGTTGAGTGCCGGCAAGTGTCTTGAAGAAATGACCAAACAATTGGTATAGACCACAAACCATTAACATTGGTACGCCGGCGTTTGCCCATTGCTGAAGCTGGGGGCCGATTTTTAGAAGGTCAGCATGAATTATTTCTTGCCCACTGTCTTGGCCGCCACCGCCAATAACCATGTCCACCTTTTTTGGCAGAATGTCACCAACGTTATACTCAATAACAACTGGTGTGTAGCCATACCATTCAAGACGCTTAGTGATGACGAGTAGGTTGCCGTTGTCGCCGTAAATATTCATATCTTTTGGATACAATTGCAAAATAGTGATTGCTTGCTTTTCCATTAGGCGACTATCTCCACTCGTGTAATTTTAGAAAGTTCTTTTCGTAGTGCCAGCATGGCGGTGTAGGTACAGTATATGCGCTTCGGGGTGTCAGGATGCAGGGCGATAAAGTCACGCAAGGCGACCGTTAGTTCGGTCTCAACCTTTTCAACTGGCGCATCGTCGTATTGCATGCGAAGCGCCATGTCGTATGCGCGGATGCCTGTAATATATACCGGTTCCTTTTCGAGACTGGTAAAATCGACATCCCAAAGCCATGACATATCGCGGCCATCGGCGTAGTTATCGTTAATAGCAATCATGGTGGCATAGCCCTTAGGGTCGTACGATTGTAGACCGAGCCTAAAACCTGAAGGGTTTTTAACTAATACCAATTCGAGAGGTTGACCGCCAACAGTTAATACCTCGCCGCGCCCGAAGGCAGGGGTGACAATTGAAAGCGCTCCAAGCAAGCTATTGATCGATGCTTCTGGCGCAATAGCTCGCGTTAAGGCAAGCGCCGCGGCGCTATTGAATATATTGTAGACGCCACGGAGTTTAAGCGGAGTCACGAAGTCTTTACCTGCAATTGAAAATGCGGCACCTTTGTCGTTAAAGTCTTTTAATGTGACATCGGCGTTAGGTCGAGCACTTTTTTTGCTTGTTTTACCGTGGAGGTCGTCGTCGCTAGGGAAGTGCGAAAGCAGTGAATCGTTTAATCCAAAATAACGAACCTCAGCTGAAAGGCCGTCGGCAATTTTAAGCACTCGAGAATCTTCGCGGTTGATAACGACGGTGTCGGTAGTTGCTTCAGCGATTTTCTGGAGCATTCGAGCGGTAGCATCAATTTCACCAAAGCGGTCGAGTTGGTCACGCATGACATTTAACAGCAGGCTGTAGCGCGGTGGGATGATTTCAACAAACTTAACAGCGTGGGCTTCGTCGAGTTCCAAAACGGCAATATCAGCATCAAGCTTGCCTTTCATATCAATATCACCAAGCAAGGCAGCTGCTACTCCGCGTACAAAATTGCTCCCGGTTCGGTTGGTAAACACTTTTAAGCCTTGGCTCTCAAGCAGCGCAACCACCATCTTTGTGGTCGTAGTTTTACCGTTGGTGCCACTAATGACGACGACACCCTTAGGGAGTTGTTTTAGAGTGCTAGGAATAAAGTCTGGGCTTATCTTCTCGACAAATAGGCCGGGGAGGGCAGATCCACCACCACGTAAACGGGCAGCGTATCGGACAGCTTTGCCCAAAATAATCACGAAAGGTTGTGGCATATCGTCTATTATATACCACTTGGAAGCGAGTGAAACGTTCCGCTCGAGCTTTTTCCCCAGATGCGAGCCTTTACGTAGTATAATAACGGTATGTTCTTGGTGGGAATACTTTCCTGGTGGTACGGTCGTGGCTGGTTAGATCAACTGCGTCGCACAAATGACAGCTGGCGGACAACCGTTGAATTCTTTTCTATTGGTCAACTTTTTGCGACATTGTTTTCTCCCTTTCGGCAGATTTCGGCAAACTCAGCCAACGACCCGAACCCTTTTACTGCCCTAAGGGCAGCTTTTGACCAGCTTCTTTCCCGACTTATCGGAGCCGTTGTACGCATGTTTACTATTTTTGCAGGCATGTTTGTTATTTCGCTTCAAGTCATCTACGGGATACTTGTATTGGGCGTATGGTGGCTCCTACCGATATTCCCAGTTGTCGGCTTTATCTTGCTTGCGTTAGGGTGGGTACCGACATGGATCTAAAGTTATTTAACTGGCACAGTACACGGGCTCATTATGCTCGGCTAGGTAGAGGCCTTTCTCCATGGATTTTCCTTCTTAAATTAACCGTCATATTATTGATCGTACTTGGCATTATGACCCTTATTGTCGGCATGGCACTTGGCTGGGCGTTAATCGGCTTAGCTTCGGTACCAGCCATGATTGTTCAATGGTACGAATATGAACTCAAAGAAGTTCCAATCGACACATCTGGAAAAACAGTTGATAGTTTGCTTGATGGCGATTTACTCTCGTTGTTGTCCGAGCAGCCGACGCCTAAAGAGCTGGCGATGGCTTTATTGCAGGCAAATGGAGGTCTGTTTTTCCAGGTGCGATTTGGCGTAGGTGGCGGTTTCCTTAAAGAGGTTGCTTCCGAAAGTCGTGACGATACGGCAGCGATTTTTCAAGAAGCACTGGCGATAACAGAACAAGTTGGTGGTCGGATGAGCCCGGGAGTAATTATCCTAGCCATGATTCGCCAGTTGCCTGCCCGTGAAACATTGCTTGGCCACTTGCAGCTATCCGAGGATGATTTAATCCGCGGCATTCTGTGGTATCACCACCTAACTCATCTTATTGCTACGTCGAAAAAGCAACCCAAAGAAGCAGGCGGTATTGGTCGGGATTGGTCGTTTGGATGGATTCCTAATTTATCTCGCTACGGTTCTAATATTTCGCAGAGTGGCTCACTAGCCCGCGGTGAAATTCGTACTGATGTGCTTGCGCAACTTGTGAATTCACTTGCGAATAACTCTGGTGTTATTGCTCTAGTGGGCAAAGACGGGGTTGGAAAAACTGAACTTGTCTACGAACTTGCTCACAAGTTAATGTACCCAACCAAAGATATCCCGTTGCAATTACATTATCAGCAGGTCTTTATGCTTGATGCTTCAAGGCTTGTGTCGGTTGCAAATGAACGTGGTGGCCTGGAGCAATTAGTCAGTACCTTACTTGGTGAAGCCTATGCTGCGAAAAACATTGTTGTCTGTCTTGATAACGCTGAACTATTTTTCGAAGACGCCGTTGGCTCGGTTGACCTCACGCGATTGTTGCTTCCAATTATCGAAGCAGGCCGTTTGCGAATGATCTTAACAATAGACGAGCAGAAGTTCTTGCAAATATCTAAGCGTACGCCATCTCTCGCCTCAGCTCTTAACCGAATTACTATTCACCCGACCGAAGAACTAGACACCTTAAAAGTACTGGAAGATCATCTGCCAGCAATCGAATACAAGCGAAAAGTAACGTATATGTATCAGGCGTTAAAAGATGCATATCGCCTTAGTCAGCGCTACGTCTATGATATTTCTATGCCAGGCCAGGCGATTAGCCTATTGGAATCGGCGGCCGATTATGCAGAATCTGGCCTTGTAACGTCTAACTCTGTTGCTGCGGCAATTGAACAGACAACAGGCGTCAAAACCAGCAACGCAAGCGGCGAAGAAGAGCGTAATAAGCTACTTAACCTAGAATCGCTTATTCACGCACGCATGATTGGCCAAGAGCGAGCGGTGAGTGTTGTTTCTGATGCGCTCCGAAGGGCACGTTCGGGCGTTCGCAACCAAAACCGTCCGGTTGGTACTTTCTTGTTCTTAGGCCCAACAGGCGTCGGTAAAACCGAGCTGGCTAAATCGTTGGCAGCTGTATATTTTGGCGGCGAACGAAATATTATTCGTCTTGATATGAACGAATTTGTTTCAAGCGACGACGTGGTGCGTTTAATTGCGGACGGTTCTGATGATGCCGGTAGCCTGACTGCCCAAGTAATGAAACAGCCGTTTAGCGTAGTGCTTTTGGATGAGATTGAAAAAGCCCACTCGACGGTTCTTTCTACATTACTGCAATTGCTCGATGAAGGTATCTTGCGAGATATCCGAAACCGCGAAGTCAGTTTCCGCGACACGGTTGTTATTGCAACCAGTAATGCTGGGTCTGACAGAATCCAAGAATACCTAGCGAGGGGATACTCGTTGCAACAGTTTGAGGAAACATTTATTAGTGAACTTATTAGCAGTCACTTATTTCACCCAGAATTCTTGAACCGTTTTGATGAAATTGTTGTCTTTGGTTCACTCACCAAGCCGGAGTTGTTACAAGTTGTTGATTTGATTTTGGTATCGGTAAATAAAAACTTAGCCGAGCAAAAAATCACGGTAACCGTAGCGCAAGATGCGAAAGAATATCTGGTTGAAGCCGGCTACGACCCTCGTCTCGGCGCCCGTCCAATGCGACGAGTCGTGCAGCGAGCGGTTGAAAACACCGTTGCGAAATTATTACTCTCTAATGAAGTAGCACCAGGTGGAACTATTGAAATTAGCCTCGAACAGGTTAGCTCAATTTTGAATAAGAGAATTCAGGCAGACGAAATTGCAGGTACTGTGCTACCTTAGCACTATGAAGACAAAAGTATGGGTAACACGAACAGTCGGCGCACTTCTCATAATCGGTGCATCCGTTGCGCTGTTCCTCGCTCAGTCATCCTACTGGGTAAACCATACCGTCTTTAACCAGCAAAACTTTTCCGCGGTTGCTACCGAAGCAATAGTTCAACCGTCAAGCCGCGATGCTATTGCGACAACAGTTGTGAATAGAGCTCTTGAGGATCGACCTGTCGCCCAACGAGTAATAGGGGACAGGGCAGAAAAGCTTGTCAGCTCTCTACTGGGCAGTGACTTTAGTGCACAGGCAGTATCTCGTGTTGTAAGTGCAACGTATAAATATATAACGACACCAGATAGGCAAGACGTCGTCATTGAGTTACAAGGTATTAAGGCACCGGTCTCACAAATTATTACATTAGCTCAGGCTGAAGACTCTAACCTCGCGGTAACGGTCGATTCAATCCCTGATGAAATTAAACTTGTAGAGAGCGATGAGTTCCCCGATCTGTCCGGGATAGTCACGACGATGCTGTGGGTTGGACCACTTTTGTGGCTGCTTACAATCGGGCTGTTTACGCTTTACATCTATTTACACCGAAAGAACTACGCCCTAGCCGTATATACCGTAGGGGTAAGTATTGGGGTCGTTGCGTTGCTGGGTATTTTAACGCGCCCCATTGTGCCACCCCCGATTGCGTCGTTAATTCCACAAAGTGATTTACGCCCGGTTGTGCAAAATATTTCAGACGCATTCTTAGCACCATTCCAAATGCAGATGGTTTGGATGCTTGTTGCGGTAATAGTCGCGCTGGCAATTTTTAGCCTACGAAAGATTATCGCCCGGCAATTCCAAAAGGTCGCTGTAATGATTTCGCCAAAAAACTCCGAAGAAGTAAAGAATAAGCCGACTGCAAAAAATAAATAACCCCTGTAAAAGGAGTTATTCAATAATTTTGGGGCGAATGAAGGGGATTGAACCCTCTACCTCCGGTACCACAAACCGGCGCTCTAACCAATTGAGCTACATTCGCCAAATTGTAAATGCTCAGGTATGCTGAACAGTAGCTATTGTAACAGATTGAGCCTAAGATGGAAATATGCTACAATACCTACTTATGCGGGCGTCGTATAATGGCTAATATGTCTGCCTTCCAAGCAAACGATGAGAGTTCGATTCTCTCCGCCCGCACCATAAAATTATTTCGTTCCTCGGCCAATAAAAAAAGAGATCCTTACGATCTCTCTTTTTTATTGCTTTAACGAATTAGCTTCGCTTTGTTCCAACATATACGGCAGCATACGTAGCAGCAGAAAGGATTGAACCAGCGATTAGGGTGTTAAGACCTAAACCAGTTTGAGGCAATTCTGTAACAGCAGTTAGAGTTGGCGTTACAACAACTTCAGGTGCTGGTGTTGTAGGTGTCTCAGCTTCTGCGGGTGGTGCAGGAGTTACTGGAGTTACCGGAGTTGTAGGTGTACATTCCTTTTCGGTTTTCACTAAAATCTTACCAGAAATATATTTGGTGTGACCTTCAGCTTTAACTGTAGAAACTTTTGGACCGTGGTAAACGTCTACCTGGGTGTTTTTACACGCCTTTGGTAGGCTTACTTTCATTGCAACTGGTGCAGTGGCACCTGCTTTAAGCACAACGCTAGTTGAGCTAAATACTGCCTGCGGAACTGCAGTGGCGTTGCCTCTAAATGGCTTGCCGTTGTAGTTGTCAGGCATAGTGTATGAGGAAAAGAATACCGTAGTATCTTTGCAGAGTGGTTTGTTGTTGACGGTGCCAACGGTAACACTACTGTTACTTTTCCATACTACTGACAAGTTACTATTTACGTTTCCGTCAACACAAGCAACTTGCTTGTCGGTTGCATTAGCTGCAGGACTTGCGACAATCGCCATTCCTAGAACAGCTGATATAATGATGATACCTTTTAACAATGTATTCATAATAAACCTCCCAATTTATCTCTCACGAACATATTACCATAATTGTGATGATAAGTCAAGTATGTTGCATAAAAGCTAATGCTTTTTATGTTACGCACCTCTGTTGATCCTTTTAACTATATTTTAAGGAAAATGCAAAAACCTCGGCTATCTGGGCCGAGGCTTATGTAAAAAACAGGGTGTTTTATAGCTTTATTGAGTACTATTCATCGTGTTCAGCGGCGTCAGCATCTTCTTTCGTCTCATGAATAGTGCCATGCTCGTGTTCTGGTGGAGAGTAAATTGAGTATAGCTTAAGTGCCTCAGTGCCAGTGTTAGTGACATTGTGCCAAATACCAGCTGGGACGAAAATAGCGAAATCATCTTCAGCGTCCCAAGTTTCAAGGTCGAGTTCAGTAGGTCCCATTTGCACGGTGGCAAGGCCTTGTTCGATGCGCAAGAATTGGTCGTGATCGGCGTGAACTTCTAGCCCGATATCATCACCAGGTTGAATAGTCATCAGGGTCATTTGTAGGTTGCCACCTGTCCAGGCGGCAGTCCGAAAGTTTTCGTTTTGAAGTGTTAGTTCTTCGATATTAACAACGTAAGGGTTGGGTCCGTTATCTTGCATAGTTGTCCTCCTTATTTCATATCTATTATAGCGTAAATGACTGGTATAATAACAGATACGCCCCGGTAGCTCAGTTGGATAGAGCAGAGGACTTCTAAGCCTAAGGTCACTGGTTCAAATCCAGTCCGGGGTACCACATAGATTTACAAAAGCCTCCTAGTAAGAGGCTTTTTATTTATTTTTTATGCGGCGAAGTCCATAAAAGTGTAATCCAAATATCAATACCATGCCGCCAAAAATAAGTACGGATGCTAAATCTGAACTAGCGGGCTGCGCGCTTTTATATATATTACCGAATAAAATAATAAGAAAAATCGTGCTAGCGGACGCAGCATCAAGTAATGTTTTTGTACTGTAAAGTGTTCGGTATGCTTCATAATTTGGCGAGCCTATCGGATGTTTTTTCTTTATAGATTTAAGCTTTGCTTTATTGAATCTTACGTACAATAAATAGACAGTAAAACTTAGGAATAAAAGGGTGAATATGAAAACTAAGAAAGCCATGAGCTATCATCTTTACTAGTGTGTTTACGTTTTTTCTTGCCAGGGCTAATACTAGCATTGTTATATCCGAAGTCTTTCGATAATTTACGAAAACTTGGTATGCAGGCGATTGTTATGATTGCTATAAAAGCCGGGACAATTATCAGAAGAGCATGCGCACTCGGTGTATTTACGTTTAATATTACAGATATAATCCAAATTAAGTGAGCAAGTAAAAAAAGAAAAATGATAGTCGCAATGATTAAATTTCTCGTTCCCGCAATCTGCATAAAGCGTTTATGCTCTGGAGTGCCCGCTTTGTGTAACTGGCCAAATACAGCTCTGCCTTTTAATCTTACTAGTATGAGATTAATGAGGAAGAATAATGTCCCTGCTGCGAAAATTATACTAAACATGTAATAGTAACTTAACGGCGCCATTAAACATCTCCTACTTATGTTGAACTGATTTATTGTTACTAGAGTAACATGTCTAGTATTTCGTTGTTAGCATGTCCACTACGGGGCACTAAATCTGTTATATTCTAGAGCCTTCAGTCCAGAAGGCTCTTTAAATTGCTTAAATTAACAAAATATACTATAATATTTTTATCTTGATTCACGATTGTTTGGAGAAGACAATGAAAGATAACAAGGTTCAGTCTGTTGAAGACCAGGTATTGGGTGCGTCGTCGTCTGCGCAACTGACGGCTCCTCTAAGGGCAAGGGTGACAGACGAAGCGCTCGAGGGCCTCAACCGCATGGAAGCATTCTTCGCAGGTCAGGGGTATCGACAGGTTAATCGATCTCACTTGGTGAGAATCGCTGTCGATCGGTTCGTCCGTGACATAACCGAAGAACATCCCGAAATTAGAGAGATTGTCATTCAGATGCGTTCGTGAACAACACACCCCGCGACTTGCGTGTAGAGCTTAGGCTCCGCGTTAATCGCGGGGCTTTTGCTTATTCAGTTGATAGTTCAAGCCTAGCTTTAACTACAATGATTTAGAGTAGCTTCCCTACAACAAAAGGAATCAAAAAGAGCATTACAATAAATCCGCCTATCGACCAACTTATTGTTGAGGAAATGCTATCATCATCTTGAAGCTTTCTAAAGACTAGAAACCCGACGACGAACTGCAAAACAACCGTCACAACTCCAGTAACAGTAAATAGGTCCGCAAGAACTGCCGCGCCCTGAGCATTTACAAGAATCCATAGAGTAATCATAGTAACGATATATGGAAGTCCGACGGCTACAAAAGAGCATAGTAACGGGCTGGTATTTGTTCGCGTAGCTAGTTGTAATGCTCCAAGGTAAGCAGCGATAGTTAAAATGAGGCCGTAATCCATAAGCAAATTATATCAGCTAATTTGCTATTGCTTACGCTTTCCTTATAATTATAAATAATATGGCAAAACATAAAAAAACGTTTATCATTGCCGCGTCCTTTGGCGTTCTTGTTGCCTTCAGCTTGTTGTACGCCCTGAATTCCAATCAAATCCTTCGCGCAATTGGAGTTTCAAAACCAGTACCTGTATTTACGTTTAACGAATCGAAAGCGCCAGGTTGGTGGGCGGCTGAAAATTATAATAGTCAGGCATCATCTACGGAAGGTGATCAAGATAGTGAGCCTGTCGACAAATTACCTGTTGCCAGCATGAACTTATTTAAGGGTAAAAAAGGCGATAATACGACAGCCTGCTTCGTTATGTTCTCCTATTACGATTACAAGACGGACGTTGCACAGCTTAAAAAAGATAAAGACGGTGACTCCTTGGCGAGTACTTCAATGAAAAATATTGGCGAGGATAGTTTGAGATTCGATGCGCTCGGCAAGGACACTAGTTTCGTATTAACGAAATACGAGTTGATTGGCCCAGACTCCGAAAATGCTATGAAGGGCATGAGCTATGGTTGGGCTGATTTGGGTGATGGCTATCTCAGCGTGAGTGGCGTATGCCCTACCGGCAGCGAGCTTGACGATACGTTCACTGCGGTGAGCGCCATGAAGCTCATGCTATACTAAAAGTAATGAAGCAATCCCCTCAACACTACCGCGGAGGTCGCGGTTTTACAATTGTCGAACTACTTATCGTCATTGTGATTATTGCTATCTTGGCAACGATGACCGCTGTTTCGTATAACATTATTACTACTAGGGCAAAAATTAGTGCCATCGCCTCCGACCTCACTGGAGCTTATACACAATTGGCGGCAGATAACCTGAACAACGGCGGATACCCAGCGTCGGCTACCGCTGCAAATGGCGGCCAGGGGCTGAAAGCAACGAGCGGAGTAGTATTGCAGTACACCAAAGATGCAACGATTAATAGGTATTGTTTGAGTGGTACAACTGGATCACTGGTGTATCATGTTGATTCTGGCAGCAAAGAGGTAATTTTGGGCCCATGTACTGCAACCCAAGGCCTCGTGACGACCATGGCTGGTTCTGGTGCACAAAGCTTTGCAAATGGCACAGGCACGGCAGCTTCTTTTTACTATCCTTACCAAGTCGTTATTGATAGTAGTGGAAATTTCTACATTGCCGATACGTTCAATAATCGTATTCGTAAAATGACTCCAGCCGGAGTCGTAACGACCTTCGCCGGTTCGGGTGCGGTCGGTGCCGCAAATGGCACAGGCACCGCGGCTTCTTTCAACAAGCCAACAGGTGTAGGTGTTGATGCTAACGGGAATCTCTACGTTGCCGATTTGGATAATCATCTTATCCGTAAAATCACCTCAGCCGGAGTTGTAACGACAGTTGCCGGTACCGGTTCTGCGGGTGCTGCAAATGGCACCGGTACGGCCGCCTCGTTTAATAAACCTTATCAAATTGCCGTTGATGCCAGCGGAACTGTTTACGTTGCCGATACGTATAACATGCGTATTCGTAAAGTCACTTCGGCTGGAGTCGTGACGACACTAGCTGGTTCGGGTGCGATAGGCGCGGCGGATGGTACGGGTGCCACAGCCACCTTTAATTATCCCCGCGGAATCAGTATTGATGCCAGTGGAAATCTTTTTATTGCTGATACAAACAATCATAAGATTCGTCGAGTGAGCTCAGCCGGAGTCGTAACAACACTAGCCGGTTCAGGTACGGCAGGCGCTACGAACGGCACTGGCTCGGCAGCCACGTTTTCAACCCCCGCGGCGACCGCTGTTGATGGCGATGACAACGTCTACGTTGCCGATACGAGCAATAGTCTTATTCGCAAAGTTACCTCTACCGGGGTCGTGACAACACTCGCCGGTACTGGTGTGATAGGTGCCGCGAATGGTTCGAGTGCGACGGCAACGTTCAATACTCCTGCTGGAATTACAATTGATGCCAGTGGTAATGTCTATGTTGCCGATACGATTAATAACCTTATTCGTAAAATAAGCATATGAAAATAGCCGTATTTGACTCTGGAATCGGCGGCAAGGCAATTGCCGATAGGTTAAAAAGTGACTATCCCAATGTAGAAATTTTATACGTCAATGATTACAAAAATGTTCCTTACGGGACGAGGTCCCAGGATGAAATCGTATCTTTAACAGACTCGGCAATCCAACCACTCCTTCGTGAGAACTGTGACGTGATTGTGTTGGCGTGCAATACCGCAACGGCTGCCGCAATAGAGATATTAAGAGGCAAATACGCTTCAACTCCTTTTATTGGTTTAGAACCTATGGTTAAACCGGCTGTCGCTGTGACAAAAGCTGGCATTATTGCGATATGTGCTACACCATCAACGCTCAGCAGTGATCGTTACAAGGCTCTTAAGCAAGAATATGCAACCAGTACGACTATCTTAGAACCTGACTGTAGCGACTGGGCATATATGATCGAAAATAACACGATTGCCAGTAGGAAAGTTGAAAGGGTAATTGAAGACATATGCAGCGCGGGTGCTGATGTTATCGTATTGGCCTGTACGCATTATCACTGGATAAAGGACGAGATTGTGGCTATTGCAAACGGCCGAGCTATTGTTATCGACCCGTCTGACGCCGTGTCCGAAAGAGTTAAAGCTGTTTTGGGTCTATAGCGCCAGTTAGTAGCCCTGTCTTTGGCTGCTATAATTGGTATATGACCAAGAAAAAAATTATCATAGGTAGTATAGTTGCGGCGGTGTTTGTTGCAGCCGGCGCAATGGCCCTGTATGTATATACGAATATCAACAAAGAAGCGCCGGTTGTCGTTAACCAGAGCCCGAACGTATCTGCGGACGAAGCTGTCGAAACAAAAGAAAATACAGTAGTTTTCAGTAGTACCTTCACTGGTGTCGACGCCGTGCACTGGGGTCGAGGCGGGGCTCAGGTGCTACAGACTGTGAACGGTCCGGTGCTGTCTTTCGGAGATGATTTCGAAGTAGCCCAAGGGCCAGATTTGTTTGTGTATCTTTCTCCTAATGCTGCGGGCCAAGAGCTTGGTGAGTACGCATCACTCGGTTCACTGAAGTCGGTAACTGGAGCGCAAGAGTACACGCTTCCTGACAATTATGAATCGTATAAGACGGTAGTGATTTGGTGTAGGGCATTTGGTGTTACGTTTGCAACTGCCGAACTGAGAAGCTAATTTTCATAGTTTAAATCTCTTCCTTGGGTATATTCCAAAGCTTATTATCAATGTAAACGGTTGAGTTAAAAACCAATAGCCGAATCCTTTGTGTCTATGCTTTTATTCTTAGAAATGATTTAATGATTGAGAAGGGGAATTATCTATGGATCATTCACATGCGCACGCTGGTGTTTGCCAGTGCGACCATAAAGACGGAGTTTGTCATTGTCACGATGATACCGCTACAAAAAAGACATTCAAACAACGAATAAAGCCGTACACATTGTTAATAGTTGCGATTACTGTCGTTATTGTATTCGCTGTTGTCGCCACTCTCACTACTGGGTACGCCCAGCTACATGTATTTATGCAATACCTGATGGCGGGGTATTTTCTTGTATTTGGAATTATGCAAACCATTTCTCTTAAAAAGTCCGCAAAGATGCTTCAGCAGTACGATACGATTGCAAAATATATTCCAGCCTATGGCTACATTTATCCGCCACTTCAAATTGCTCTCGGGGTCGCTTATCTATTTTGGATCTCGCCAATTGTCGTTAACGCTATCGCTGCGACGGTGCTATTCTTTACCTTGATAGGCATTATAAATGTCATTGAGAGCAAGGAAAAAGTACGGTGCGGCTGCCTTGGGGACACTATGAAAGTTCCTGTGGGCTGGGTAACACTTGTTGAGAATGCTGTTATGTTCGCAATGGCATTCGGTATGATTATTTATTTCGTTGCGACGCTTACGCCGAATAGCGCCAATCCCACCACTGGTAACTCAACGACAGGCCATCACCAGCACAACAGTCTATAAGAGTGTTTGCTCACGTACGCGCAACCAGCTTGGGTATATAGTGAGGGTATGGACGCGGATATCTTACTTACGATAGAAGAGTTCTTCAGCCAATATCCTAAACGAACTTACCCTAAAAACCAGATTATTATATTTGGCGGTGAATCCCCCGAAAAAGTGTTCTATTTAAGTTCGGGAAAAGTAATCCAATATGACATTTCGTATCGCGGTGATGACGTCGTTATCAATATTTATAAAGCGCCGGCATTTTTCCCAATGGCTTGGGCTATGAATGGAGTACGCAATCGATATTTCTTTAAAACCCAAGAAGAGTCTGTTGTGCGTCTGGCACCTCCTGAAGACGTGGTGACATTCTTAAAACTGAACCCTGAGGTGGTATTTGATTTGTTGTCCCAGGTATATATGGGTGTAGAGGGTCTATTAACCCGCGTCGTCTATTTAATGGCCGGTTCGGCCAGAAGTCGCCTAATGTATGAGCTACTTATTGAGTGCAAACGGTTTGGGAAGAAAATTTCAGACAACTCTTACAAATTACATGTCCATGAATCAGATTTAGCCGCCTACTCTGGGCTAGCAAGAGAAACCGTAAGTAGGGAAGTGAAGCGTTTGAGGGAACGCGGCGTGATTGAGTTTTCTCGTGGCTATATTGTCATTAAGGACTTGAGCCAGCTAGAGAAGCTGCTTGGTCAAGACGGGTAATCTGTATCTTTGATGTTAAATTCAATAGTCTCACGGTATATTTCTGGCCCATCGCCCTTATCCCAATATGTTGTAAAGTGGATGCTTTGCGGGTGAATCGTAAACAGCGCATACGAATCTTCGGCAGTCACGAAAGGCGATATGTGCCCTCTTCCTTTGTGTGTGTCTTTTTCAATTATTTTTAAAGCATGTTTTCGAGTGTGTTCGTCCCAGACGAATTCGGTAAGGCCTTTGATCTCTAACTCTGTACGGCTGAAGGGGTCGAAAACCAGGTAAGAAATATTTGGGTTAAATTCCAGGTTATCATACTTCTTGGTTGTGTCTTTGGTCATGAAAAAGTACGTATAATCTTCAAGTTTGTGAAGCGTTATCACCGAGCTTGAAGGTGTTCCGTCACTGTTGATAGTAGTAAGTACGCCTTCTGCATTGTTCTCAATTGTAGAAGTGATGAGTTCTTTGGCGAACTTGGATGGAGTTTCTTGTACTTCTGAAATTATCATACTTTTATTCTGCGCTATATCGATAAATTATTATGTGACCCGAATCACAGACGCCTAGTGATATTCGTCAAAGAATATTTACTAAACAAGAAGTTGAATAGGAGTAGGAGGAGGTGCTATATGGATCATATAACTCATCAGGAGCCGGGCATCAGGCATGTGTTTAGGCGACCAAGAGAGTTTGTGGCTGCGCGCTACAAACTTTTTACTCAGCACAGGGCGCAGCGTTTATATAAAGAAAACAAGGCGAGGGAGCAGCTACAGGACGTGGGTCTTAATAATTTTGACCTTATGAAGCCTGAGACATTTTATATTGCAAAGATCTTACATCCAAATGAAATTATTATGGCCGCCATTTGTGGCCATATTGAAAATGGAGCCTCGGCGTTGCTTGTTATTACGAATACAAGAATAATTTATCTGAACCAGATTCCATTATTTACAACGTTCGAAGAGATAGGACACGGGGTTGTTGAGGGGGTGACTATCGACATTGGCCAGTTTGATGCAAAAGTACACCTGTTAACGGGCGTAGGCAATTTCGAATTACACAATGTAAACCTTGATGCTGCCGAGACCTTTATTGAGGTAGCAGAGGAATTGGCTGTTGCTAACTCGCGATTGTGACAAGTGTTGTCTGTGACGTCCATCACAGACGCGTTATACCTGTAGGTGTAGTATACGTACCATATGAATCAAGTTCTTAGTACTTTGGGCGCTACCGCTTATCGCTCTGTCGTAAAACCGGTACTGTTTCGCATTAGCCCAGATGCGGTCCACTCGTTTGCTATTCGAACGGGTGTATTTATTCAACACAGCAGCCTGGCGCTTGCTACGCTGAAGTCTGTCTGGTCCTATAGTAACCCGCAGCGACTCAGCCAACATATACAGGGCGTTTATATAAAGAACCCAATTGGCCTATCGGCCGGTTTTGATAAGAGTATTGAAGTACCTGCTGTCATGCGCGCTGTTGGGTTTGGCTTCATGGAGGGCGGAACAGTCACAAATAAGCCGTACGCGGGTAATCCTCGCCCGTGGTTTTATCGCTTGCCGCATTCGGGTTCATTGATTGTCCATGCGGGTTTAGCGAATGAAGGTATCGACAAGGTACTACATAGGCTTCGTGTATCGAAGAAGAACGCGTTTGTTGATTTCCCGTTAAATATATCGGTTGCACATACTAATACTCAAAAGCCTCAGTCTGAAGATGAAATGATAAATGATATTTCTGAAACTTTAAAAAAGGTAAAACGAGCAGACGTTGCCCAACTTATTACGTTAAATATCTCCTGTCCAAATACATACCATGGTGAAGTGTTTACAAAACCAGGCCAGCTTGAACATTTGCTGACCCGTGTTGATGCGCTTAGCCTTAAGCAGCCTATTTTTTTGAAGATGCCGTGTGACCTTGTATGGGGTGATTTTGACGCATTGCTTGCGGTCGCTGCCGAGCATCACGTTGCCGGTGTGACGATATGTAACTTAACGAAAAGCCGAAAAAATGTCTCAGCCTTGGATACGCTACCTGCTTTCGAAAGTGGTGGGTTGAGTGGAAAACTTATATTTGAACAGAGTAATAGGTTAATTGCGCAAACGTACAAAAGCTATGGTTCGCGCTTCGTTATTATCGGGGTTGGTGGTGTTAGTACCGCCGCCGATGCATATAAGAAAATGAGACTTGGTGCAAGCCTGGTTGAGATGGTGACAGGCCTAATTTACGAAGGGCCACAAGTAGTAGGGACGATTAACAAGGGTATTGTTGAGCTACTTAAGAAGGATGGATTCCGAACGGTGAAAGATATTATCGGAATAGATGCAGCCTAGGTTTGCGCTGCTTACCTTATATCAATGCGAATAAAGCTCTCAGCTAGTTCATAACCAGCCTTTTCGCCCTGAGCTCGGGCCATGTCGCGTACCCAAGTTGAACCTTCAAAATCGCCAAACTGGCTGGGGTGTGCTTTGAGCGCTTTGGTTTTTGTTTCGAAGCTGTCAGTAATATCAACCGCAAAGTTACCTTCGTTAAAGTTCACTAACAAGATTGTACCAGTTTTGTGTGGCTCGTATCCGCTTTCTAGTAGCTCTGGGAATGTCAGGCGGTCTCGGGCAAGAGGGAACACTGCATCGAGCGTCGCTTGGCCCGCAGCTCGGTGGTCGGGGTGGTTGATAATACCATTTGACGCGGAATAAATAACGGTTGGGTCCATAGTTATAACAACGTCTGGCTTAATGCTGCGAATAGCTCGCACAATTTGGCTTTTGAGTTTCATCGTCACTTCTAGCTCACCATCTGGGTAGTCAAGGAATGAGATTGACCTTCCGCCAACAATTTCGAGTGCGGTTTGTTGTTCGGCGTGGCGTATCTCTACTAATTGCGCTGAAGTCATTGAAGGGTCGTCTGAACCTTTGCCGCCATCGGTGAGGATGAGATAATGTATTTCCGCACCGAGGGAGGCGAAGTGGGCAAGTGTACCACCGGCACCAACGTCAAGATCGTCTGGGTGAGCAGCGACGCCTAAGACTATTTTGGGGTGGAGTGGAGAAAATGAATTTGACATATGTTAACTATACCATTGGGTTTGCGATTATCGAATTAGTCCGGTGGTATACTTGTATAGAACAGTGCAGAAAAATAAATGCATAACTTCACTCACTAGATAGGAGTCATATGGACGCTGCAACATTATTATTATCACTACAAAACGGTACAGAAGAATTTAATATTCCCAATTCACTAAATCGAGATACGGTTTTGTACTTTATGCGGGCTTCAAGCTGCGTGCAGTGCAACAGGCACACCCGTGACCTTGAGAAGCTTTTGCCTGAACTTGAAAATCACAACCTAGACGTTATTGTTGTCGTTCCAGAAGATGAAGCCGCTGCTGAAAAAGTAAGGCAACGGAATAACCTGACCATAAAAGTAATGACGGGCAACGGCGATGCGCATGCGCTCGCTGGCCTCGACAAGAAGTTCCTTGGCATCATTCAACAAAGCGGAACGGTTGTCGTTAACAGGGCGGGCATAGTGCTGTATAAGCGAATAGCTACTAACCCTGAAGATTCATTTAAGGTTAAGGAATTCAAAGAATATTTGATGAGCCTTTAGTCTATTTGTTTATAATATATACTATAGATATGAAACCTTCACTCTCAGCAATCCGCTCGATAGGTGCAGAATTTGCACACCGCTTATATATACCGGTCGTTATTACCGTGGCTATTACAGCCGTGGTACTGCTGGCGCTTTCAATTTGGTTGGTAACAATTAATGAATGGTGGCTGATTTTGCTGGTATTCATTTTCGGTCTTACTATTTTTGCAACTGCTGTGCTGGTGGTGATGCTGGCCATTATTGCAAAGGTGTCGCCACTACAGTCGAAGGCTCAAAAAAAGCAAACGAAATCTTTCGTCGATAAATTATTGCGAGTGGCGGAAGTAACCTCGACACCAAAATTTATATTATTTTTTCAAGTTATGAAAGATGTCGTTAGGCCAAGTCAGGACGGGTTTATTAGTTCTGTAAGTAACGATACGACCTCACTAAAACGTGATTTTCTAGCTTTGAAAGATTCGTTTAGCTCGTAGTACGCATTTGGGTAAATAAAAAAGCTAAGTAAAAACTCATCTATAATTATTATAGTAATTAAAAAGGAACCTATGGAACAACCAAAGAAACTTAGTCCACTTATTGTTGCGCTGATTGTGATCGCCCTTATTGGCCTTGCTACTGGAGCGGTCGTTATTGCGAAAAAATCAAACGAAAACCAAGTTACCCAACAAATAGAATCGCAAACTCCCAATTCAACCGCCGTCACGAATGATTCTTCTGCAACGTACAAAGACGGCACCTATACGCAAGTAGGACGTTATATTAGTCCTGGCGGGGCAGAGTCTATTGATGTAACAGTTACCATTGCCAATGAAGTCGTTACTGCTGCTTCCGTGAGTGGTAATGCAAGTAGAGGCGATGCGAAAGAGTATCAAGACGCTTTTGTCTCGGGCTTTAAAAGCTCAGTAGTAGGAAAGAACATCCATGAAGTTTCGTTAACGCGAACTGCCGGTGCTTCACTTACATCAAATGGTTTTAACGCAGCCATTAAACTCATCAAGGCTGATGCTAAGGCATAGTTACCGTTTTGAGTCACTGGGTACGCAGTGGGCCATTGAAACAGACACAGAGATCTCTTTATCTTTAAAAGCGACAATTCAAGATAGAATTGAAGCATTCGATAAGGTATATTCGAGGTTTCGAAATGATTCTTTAATTACAAAAATCTCACAACAAGCAGGCCAATACCCATTTCCCGAAGACGCCTTAAGGTTGTTTGATTTTTACAGAAGCCTGTACGATTTGACCGATGGTAAAGTAACACCTCTTATTGGCGACATGCTTACACGCGCTGGATATGATGCAGAGTATTCGTTACAACCTAAACCACAGCAGTCAGCGCTCACCTGGGACGGTGCGATGAGTTGGGATGGTACCACTGTAACGACAACCCAACCGGTTACACTGGACGTTGGCGCAGCGGGGAAGGGTTGTGCCGTTGATGTTATTGCGACCATTCTTGACGAACATTTTGATGAATATGTTATTGATGCCAGTGGAGATATTCGACACAAAGGCACGAGTGAAAATACAATCGGCCTTGAGCATCCACTGGATGCCGGAAAAGTAATTGGAGCAGTGGATGTTCAGAATAGAAGCTTGTGTGCCTCGGCAAGTAACCGCCGCGCTTGGGGAGAGGGCATGCACCATATATTTGACCCTGATGAAATGGCGCCAACGAAGGATATTATTGCCACATGGGTAATAGCCGACGAGGCGATGATTGCCGATGGTTTAGCGACTGCATTGTTTTTTGTGAATGCTAAAAAGCTGAACAAGCAATACGATTTTGAGTATGTCCGAATGTACGCGAACGGCTCTGTGGAATACTCAAAATATTTTGCAGAAAAATTGTATTAAAACGCTTGACGTTAAATAAGCGAGTTGATATATTTAGGAAGGAAGATCAAGTGATACAGCACAAGATCATTATATGTAGCGAATCAAGTTCAATAGTTCAGTTCAAGCTCAGTTATTTAGTTCGTAAGCTACATCTGTTGGTGCAAATCTTCCTTACCAATAAGAGGCACGAAAGTGTCTCTTATTTTATGTTTGATTGCTATACTTATTAAATGAATATCCGAGAATTGGCAAACAGAGCACTGAACATTTTTACTATGTATAAGGGTATGGGTATTGGCCTGCTTGGTATTTGGGTAGTAGCCCTAGTGTTGGCCTTCTTTGGCCTCATCGATTATTCGCCAATTGCGATGGTCGTTAGCCTTGTTGTGGCTGTCGCCAGTGTTTACGGTGCAAGCTATGCCTGTGGAAGAATATTCGGCGTGCATGTTCATCGTGATTCGTCATTAATTACCGGTTTTATCTTAGCCCTTATTATTTCGCCAACCCTCGAAGTGGGAGGCCTAGTTGTGCTGCTATTTGCTGGTATTATTGCCGGTGTATCAAAGTTTATTGTTGTTCATAAAGGCCGGCACATTTTTAACCCAGCTGCTTTAGCTGCTTTTGTTATTGGTATTGCTGGGCTCGGTGGCGCAAGTTGGTGGGTCGCTACGCCAGCGCTAACGCCGATTGTTTTGGTTGTTATAGGTATCTCATTGTATAAAATGCACCGTGTCTCAGTAGCGGCAGTGTTCTTGGCCGTTGCTGTACCTATTCTGTTAATCGTATTCGCAACTTATGGCACGACCTTCTTGGAAAGTTTGTACCTTCTGTTGTCATGGCCGCTCTTATTTGTAGCTGGCGTTATGTTGACTGAACCACTTACGCTCCCCCCGCGCAAATGGCAGATGTATGTTGAGGCAGCTATTGTTGGTGTGTTGTTCGCAATTCCATTCAACCTTATTATCGTCGAAATGACACCGGCTTTAGCGATACTAATCGGTAATGTCGTTGCAACCATCTTTGCAGCTCGCGAGCGTATTAGCTTGGTGTTTAAAAAACGTCGTGCCATAACGCCGACAGCTGATGAGTATATTTTTGCGCCCAACAAGCCAATTAACTTCACGCCTGGCCAGTACTTAGAGATTCAATTGCCGCACAAGAAAGCAGATTTCCGCGGGTATCGTCGTTCGTTTAGTGTAACTTCTATTCCTGGTAAGGACGAGATTGCGTTTGGTATTAAATTCTACACACCATCGAGTTCGTTTAAGTCGGCTCTGAAGGCATTGCCGCTAGGTTCAACTATATCGGCAACTGGCTATTGGGGAGACTTTGTTTTACCTAAAAACCCAAATACACCAGTGCTGTACATCGCTGGAGGTATTGGCATTACTCCTTTTATTAGTCACCTTCAAGCAACCGAAAACCTTAAAGATGTTCGGAATACTGTCCTGATTTATGCAGTCAATAATCCTGACGAGATTGCTTATAAAGAAATATTGGTTCGTTCGGGTATAAAGGTAATTGTTGTTACAAAAGAAAAACTTCAGAATCTTCCACATAACTGGAAGCAAGTTAAGAACACTCGAATTTCCGAAGAAATAATCGCCAAAGCAGTTGCTGATGTTTCCAGTCGGCACGCCTATGTTTCCGGCCCAACACCCTTCGTAGGTGCGGCAAAGCAAGCGCTAAAAGCCTTAAAGGCTAAGCACATTGAAACCGATTACTTTGTTGGGTACTAGTAACCTATTCAGCAATATCGCGAATGATACTGATTTTCGCACCAAGCGTATTAAGTCGCTCGGCTAGGTCTTCGTAGCCGCGGTTAATTGAGTAGATGTTTCGCAGTGTCGATACACCTGGAGCTGCTAGCATACCAAGCAAAATAACAACTGCCGGGCGAAGTGCTGGTGGAGTTATGATTTCTGCAGGTTTCCATTTAGTCGGTCCTTCAATGTAAATACGGTGGGGGTCGACTAACTCAACTTTTGCATTTAGCTTAGTTAGTTCTGTTAGGTAGATTGCCCGGTTTTCGTATACCCAGTCGTGAATAAGCGTGCGGCCTTTCGCTGTAGCAGCAATAAGCGCAAAGAAGGGGAGGTTGTCGATGTTCAAGCCAGGGAAGGGCATAGGGTGAATCTTATCAACCGATGCAACCAGCTTACTTTCTTTAGTAGTGATATCGACTAAGCGAGTGTAGCCGTTTAAAGCCGTGTACTCGTCGGATAGTTCGTATTGAAAGCCCATGTTTTCGAGGACTTTAAGCTCAATTTCTAAAAACTCAATTGGCGCACGTTCAATGGTAATTTCTGATTTTGTTACAATCGCCGCTGCGATAAAACTCATTACTTCAATTGGGTCTTCAGCTGGAGCATATTCAACGTTCTTGTTAATGTCGCGTAAGCCGTGAACGGTAAGTGTCGTTGAACCGATACCTTCAATTTTTACTCCTAGCTTTTCAAGGTAAAGACAAAGGTCTTGCACCATGTAGTTAGGGCTGGCGTTGCGAATAACGGTGACGCCGTCGGTAGTAGCGGCTGCCATAAGGATGTTTTCTGTTACTGTGTCGCCACGTTCAGAAAGGACGATTGCCTTTTCTGGTTTAACGGCCGTAACCGTTGCTTTGTACTTACCTGTAACGGTATCGACTTTAAGGCCGAAGGCTTCGAGGCCGCTGAGGTGCGGTTCGACTGTTCGTTCGCCAAGGCTACAGCCGCCAGCATAGGGGAGGCTGAATTCTTTGTAACGGTGAAGAAGAGGGCCGAGGAACATAATAATACTACGAGTACGCTTGGCAGCTTCGATGTTCATGTCGTCCAATTTGAGTTTAGCTGGAGGGGTGATTTCGAGGTCGTTATCGCCAAACCAACGGGTTTTTACGCCAACACTGTTGAGCACTTCGATAATACGATTCACTTCTTCGATACGAGCGACTTTACGAAGAGTGGTAGTTCCACGGTTCAATAGTGAAGCACAAAGAAGTGCGACGGCTGCGTTTTTGCTAGTCTTAGCAACGATATGACCAGATAGCTTTTGGCCGCCTTCAACCCTAAAGTTAATAATTCCACTTTGGTTAACGGTTACAATTGGGCTTGACAAAACGTCACTGATACGAGCTAACATATCAAGGCTGATATTTTGACCACCTTTTTCAATGCGGTTAATTGCGCTTTGGCTTGTCTTGAGTGCTTTGGCTAAGTCACTCTGAGTCATTCCTTTGTTTTGGCGGGTTTCTTGTATTAATGTTCCGATTTTCGCAGCGTAAGATTTAGATTCCATAGCGCTTATTTTATACCTTCTATGATATATGGTCAAGAGAGTCCAGAGATTTCCTATGGGGTCTTCAGGAAACCGTTACACGCCGGTAAAAATCGCTCCTGGCTGATTTTTACCGGGTTGCACTACAACTTTAGTTTCCGGAAGACCCCATAGGAAATCTCGCCCTCTAACCTGTATAATAGAATTCAAAGAGGAGTTCTTATATGGCAGATGATAATTTAGTGCGTCCGACGGTTCAGAATGATGATGAGGTGGCTCGGCTTATTGCGGGTGAAGAAAAGCGTCAGCATGATGTTATTGAGCTTATTCCTAGTGAGAACTATGTGAGCGAGGATGTTTTAGCTGCTTTGGGTAGTGTGTTTACTAATAAATATTCCGAGGGGTATCCTGGGAAACGTTATTATGGCGGCCAGGAATTTACCGATCAGCTTGAGCAATTAGCTATTGATAGGGCGAAGCAATTATTCCACGCCGACCATGCCAACGTGCAGCCACATTCCGGTGCGCCAGCTAACGAAGCTGTATACAGTGCCTGGCTTGAGCCGGGCGATACTGTTTTGGCGATGGACTTAAGCCACGGTGGCCACCTAACCCATGGTGCACCGGTAACCCGTAGTGCTAAACTGTACAACTTCATTCGTTATAAGATGAAAGATATTGAAACAGGGGAGATTGATTACGAGGCTTTGCGTCAATTAGCGATCGAACATCAGCCAAAAATTATCTTAGCCGGTTTTAGCGCCTACCCGGGTGAGCTTGACTATGACAAGTTTGCGGCGATTGGTCGCGAGGTCGGCGCACTATTGATGGCGGATATGGCGCACGTCGCTGGATTGATAGCCGGTGGTGTTTCCGAAAACCCGCTCGACCATGGCTTCCATGTCATGACTACGACGACCCACAAAACACTCCGTGGCCCTCGCGGCGGTTTGATCCTCTCAATGGGTGTAGTGGGCAACCCACTAAAAGCACCAGAAAAGACGATTGAAAACATTCCAACGTTGATTGATCGAGCAGTGTTCCCTGGAACACAAGGCGGCCCGCATATGAATAACATCGCGGCTAAGGCTGTAGCCTTCCACGAAGCCTTGCAACCCGAGTTCAAGGCGTATGCCGTACAAGTGCTCAAAAATGCCCAAGTACTTGCTGAAGAGCTTAAAAAGGGTGGGTTGAAGCTTGTCACTGGCGGTACAAAAAACCACCTTATCCTCGCAAACGTTTACGAGAGCTTTGGCATTGATGGCAAGGAAGCTCAAGAACGGCTTGAGAGGGTCGGTATTATTGTGAACGCTAACGCAACTCCGGATGATATTCTGCCTGCCTTCAGGCCCAGTGGTATTCGTTTAGGTACGCCAGCTATGACAACTAAGGGACTAGTTGAGGGCGACATGGTAGAGATTGCTGAAAAGATTATACGAACACTCACCTAAAGCGACACGATATAAAAATACCCCGATTAATCGGGGTATTTTTATATCGTTAATATTTACTAACTTGTTGGGCAGGTTGTCGTAGTACCGACGTTGATGGTTTTTACACCGCTACCAGCTTCGTAGTTGAAGTAGTTTATGCGCATGCCTGCAATGGTAGAAGATGTGATCGCAACTTGGTTTGCAGGTGAGCCTGTTGATACACATTTAAGGAGACCGATTGTAGTCTTGCCGTTTCCAGAATCTGGGTTAGCAATCTGGAGTGTGGTAGTGGTTGTTGGGCCAACATACCAAGTTTTTGATGAGTTTGCCCCAGCTTGAAGATCTGCGATTGTTGCAGGGTACCCGTTAGTGTCGGGTTCGCTAGCGTATAGCTCGACCTTCTTTTGAACTGCAGCAGCCAGTGAAGCGGCAGCAGACGCGTTTGCGCGGTTCGTAATACCGTTGTATGAAACGATTGTAATCGCTGCCAAAATAGCGATAACTACGACAACGATCAAGAGTTCAACAATTGTGAAACCCTGGTTTTTAACTTTTGTATTTGTGAAAATCATTGTGATTTTGCCCCCTATTAAATACGATTTAGTTCGTTGCCATTAGTGTACTATAACTGCTTATGGTTTACAAACCTTTTTTACTGATAAAAATAGGCTTAGAATAAGCCTATTTTTATCACTATATTGAGTGTTTAACTAAGATCCTGCTACGACACAACCACGAGCGCTTGCGACGCCTGATGTCGGTGTTGTTGTGCCGGCGCTAACTGTCTTTGTTCCTGTACCGGCTTCGTAGTCGAAATACTGAACGGTCGCACCTGAGATGTTAGTCATGCCTGCGATTGTAGTTGGAGCTGTAGTCGAGACACCGTTATTTCCACATACGGTGAAGATAATAGTGGTCTTGCCGTTTGAGGCCGATGGAGTTCCTACGGCAATTGTCGCAGGGGCTAGGTACCATGTGTCAGAGCTTGACGATGTCTTGGCTGGTGTCGCACCAACAATCGCAGTTGCTACTCCAGCTGCAGTTGCACCTGTTATGTCTGTTAATGCACGTGGGTAAGTGTTCGTTGGCCCGTCAGCTGCAAACAGTTCAATTTTCTTTTGGAAACCTGAAGCGAGTGATGCAGCCGCGGATGCGTTTGCACGACTAGTGATACCGTTATATGACACGATTGTGATCGCTGCCAAGATGGCGATAACTACCACAACGATCAAAAGTTCAACGATAGTGAAACCTTTTTGGTCTTGTGTGTTAGATTTGATGTTTTTGAGACTCATAATGAGCTGCCCCCTATTTACTTAAATACAAATTATTCTGTCATAACTTTACTATGGGCTAGGTATAAGCGCAAGCATTTTATAAGCAATTATTACTGGTGTTTGCTTGATACTTTTACGACAGTATTATCAATTTCGGTTCGATAAAAAAGATTGAACCTACGGCACTCTTGGGCGCCGGAAGTACACAGCGTTCCGGTGGCGAGAATAGGCTGGTAAATGTATTGTGATGTTGTTGGTTGCGGCAGCACGCCAGCAGCCGTCTCGATGGCGTTGCTCGCATTGATGAATGAACCTGACGCACTCGTGGCACCTGGTGGTATTGCCGACTGGATATCCATATCTGGAAGATTCTTTTGTACTACCGAATCACCGCCAATCGTCAAGCCAGTAGATGGGTAGCGGCCTTGTTGGGCTGTGCCTGATTCTGTAATGCCAGATTTGTAATATGTTTCTAGGTTGACGGCCAGTGTGGCGACGTCCGCAGCCCTTTCGGCATCGCGCTGGTTAGCTTGGCTACTGGTTAAATTAGCTACCGCAAGGGCTATAAGGATTGTCATTATAGTAATGGTGATAACAAGCTCTACAAGAGTAAATCCACGAGGTTTCATGCTTTATAGCATAAGTGGTTTGCGCCGAATCCGCAAGGATACTCTAGGAAAGGGGAATTTCTAATGGTTCTTGCTCGAGTTGAATTTGGAAGGTGTCGCGTACTTTGTTGATAATTTCGTCGCGAGCCTGCGCTAAGTCGTTGTAGCTGGTGGCAGATTCGTTGATAAGCACTAAGCAGTTCATCTCGTTAACGCGCATACCATGAATAAGCTGACCCTTGAAGCCACATTTTTCAATAAGCCAACCAGCGGATATTTTAAAGTTACCAGTACCCATGTCGTACGCTTTGATATCTGGGAAGTTTTTTTGAATTTCGGTTAATCGCCATTGTTCAATAAGCGCATTTTTGAAGAACGAACCGGCACTTGGTTTGACCGCTGGGTCGGGGAGCTTCTCTTTGCGAATATCTATGACGGCATCACGGATAGATTGGTGGGTGATAAGTTGTATTGAATGTTCATCGATGTACTTTTGGAGGGAGTCATAGAAGGGTGGGGAGGGCTGGTTTTTAGATAATTCTAAAGTAACACTCGTAATGATGTAGCGTCCTTTTTCGGACCCTCTAAAAATACTGTGTCGGTAGCTAAAGCCGCATTCGTCACGAGTTAAGGCGACAAATGAATTGTTTGAAGTATCGTACGCTTCAACCGAAACGAGTGTCTCGGAAATCTCTTGGCCGTAGGCGCCAATATTTTGAACAGGGGCTGCGCCTGTTGTCCCAGGGATGGCTGACATCGCTTCAATACCGCTAAGGCTCATTTGGACTGTTCGGGCTACAACTGAATCCCAATTTTCACCAGCTCCAATTTTGATAGCCGTTGAGTACAGGTCATCTTTGACTACTTCGAAACCGGGAATGCGCATTCTCAAAACCAACCCTTGATAGCCAGCATCTTGAGCGATGACATTACTGCCCCCACCTAAAATGAATACAGGAATTTGCTTGGACTGGGCGTTCTTGTACACTTCTCGAAGTTCATCTAAAGTATGTATTTCTGCGAAGAAACGCGTAGGTCCACCGAGGTGCATGGTCGTGAGGTTTTTGAGGGGAATGTTGGTGTGTATATCCATAACTGCTTTGAATTATAGCTTTAATGACAGTATTATGCTACAATTACCCCTGTACTTTGTATAAATTATGCACCCGTAGCTCAGCGGATTAGAGCATCTGTCTTCGGAACAGAGGGTCGGCGGTTCGAATCCGTCCGGGTGTACCAATATTATTTATAAAAATCACCTCTGCTAAACGAGGTGATTTTTATTTAGATCAGCACTCCTTTTACCGGTGTTGCTGAAATTATAATAAATGGTATATTCAAACAATGAATACCACAAACGAAATAGACAGTCCTAACAGTGAAACTCCTGCGACCAACATAGTGAATCAACAGACAGCGGTTAAGCGTAAACCTCGGTTTTGGTGGTTTTTATTCTACCTACTTCCAATAGTTCTTGTGCTTATTGTAGGTAGTCTCATTCAGCAATGGCTACTAGGCAGCTGCGCAGACACCCCCGAAGACTTAAGGGGAGAATGTGGAGCAGGGTGGCTCCAGCTTATAGTCGTACCTGTAACGTATATTGCTTCACTACTTGCTTGTTTAGTTGCTACTGCGGGTGCAATTCATTTTGCAATTTATTGCACATCAATTTATAAGGAAACGAGTAAATTATTAATAATAGTGCTCGGTGTATTACTTAGTATCGTTGTTTTTGTAGGTGGTACATTCCTGGCTGACGGCATTATTTTTTCTTAGGTCTCTTTATTTCAAACCAGCTCCCTTGCATCTGGTAGGGTAGCGAGACGAAAGCTGCTTTTTTGCTGCATACGTCGTTATGTTTAGCGCGTTTCATCTCTTTGTAGATTTGGAAATAAATAGGAATGTATACGCAGAGTACAACGAGCGAGAGAAGCAATAAGGCCGGCCAGACTTTTAAGATGTCTACAAAAACAAATCCGCTAAGGAGGATTATGATAATGACATTAAGCCATTTGACTAACGCTTTGCCTAGAATTATTTCTCCACCAGTGTCGCATTTGCACGTATATAGTTTATTTTTCATAGTGGTTGGTTTACTCGTATTTATAGAGATTGCGCTCTGTATCGACAGTCTGGATAAGTGCGTTTCTAATTGATTCCTCGAGACTTATTTGCCGACTAATTGCTCCACCTGTATAGCGAGACCAGGTGTCTCTATTGTCGTCAGGTAAGTTGAACAGTTGGTCAAAGTGAGCCATGATTTCGTTATGCTTGTCGCCATTTTTCATCCGTTGCTGCACGACAGCGGGCAGTAGCAGTCCGCTTGAGTAGCCTATGTACTGAATACCTTCAGTAGAAATGATAACCGTCCAAGCCTCCTCGAACATATTGCCGTATCTCTCGACAAGTCCGCTTTCAATACCGATGTAATAATCAGCCGAGTCTACGCTTGAGCATTCGGTTGCACGATTTAGAGCGCCTTGGTAGGTTTCTTCGTTGTGAGGAGCTTCGGGCACGCCTGAATGGGCATCGTATTTCACAACCTCGATATCGTTGACGTTCAAAACGCTGTTAAAGACGGATAGTACTGTGTCTATTTTCTTCTGGTTTTTCGTGCCGACAATAATTTTCATTTCATTACTATCTCACAAAGAGAACAGTTCTGACAGGGCGCTATAAATACAGGATGTCTCAAAAAAGTGCTAAACTATATATAACCTAAATGGAGAAGTGCTATGACCGAAACAGAACAAACTACAGAGGTGAACGAAACAACAACGCAACCTAGCGGTGCCGAAGTGCAAAACCGTACCGTAAGCCGATCAACGCAGCTATCAGGCCTTGCTATTGTTCAAAGGGTCATCTGGTTTATCGTTGGCGTAATCGATGTGCTTATTGCAATTCGTTTTGTGCTATTGCTCCTTGGCGCGAACCAAAGTGCTGGCTTTGTCGATTTTATTTACGGCATTACCAGTATATTTGTTGCACCTTTTGTCGGTATTTTCGGAGAACCGACATATGGAAAGTTTATGTTTGAATGGAGTAGTTTATTAGCGATTGCAGTCTATACCCTTATCGCATGGGGTATCGTAAAGCTCTTAACGCTTACTCGACCGCAAGACGAAATTTAATCGTAGCGATTATCGTAAAAATAAGACCTCCCCGGGGGTCTTATTTTACTTTTGCTTGCAACATATTTTTTGTACAATGTACGTAGAGTTACTGATTTACTCATGCACCACACAAATAGTGAAGGGAATAGATCATGGGCGATACGAATCGCAGCAATTTCAATACTCTCGTCTTTGATGAGCGACATCGGGTCTGGTGGCCTAAGTGGTCTGGAGGTTGTGTGGCAATCGAGGCGCCCGAAGAAAGCCAGGTGATTGACAAAATCGCCGATGAATACGGCTCACCACTAGAGGACTGGAGTATCAATCAACTCGAATCTGGGCACTGGAGGGCAGTTCGAATGAAGAGCCCAGCTCCTAAACAAGCTTCATGAATCCGCATCGAGCAAGCAAAAAGCTCTGCGTTGATTTGTGGAGCTTTTTGCTTGCTTGCCAAACGGTGGTCAAAAGGGTATAATCTACCAAGTTACCTAGTAATATATGGGTCAGTAGCTCAGCTGGTTAGAGCGTCTGCCTCTTAAGCAGAATGTCGTGGGTTCAAGTCCCACCTGACCCTCCAAGATAGAATACCGTTCGGCTGAACGGTATTCTTTTTTGGTTGAATTATTGCGCTAAAGATGGTGCGGTTGATGCCTGGTCGTTCCAGACCGATTTGTCGACAGCCAGCCAAATGTACCAAACGTATGGCAATAAGATTGCTAAAAGGACAAATATCCCGTCTTTACCCAGCTTAATACCGATATGGTACATAGCGATGTAAATATACACCAGTGATACGAGCGAGACGATAGGTACAATGCTAAGTACTGCCCAGAAGCCTTGTTGGCCACCGATTTCCAGTATTTTCCAGCTATTATAAACAGGAACCCAGGCAATCCATTGTTTGACGCCGGCCTTTTTGAATATGCTCATAAGGCAAAGCGATATGGTGAGATAGAGGGCAAGGCTAATAATAAAAGTAAGTAGCACAAAGCCTACGATAATTGCTGAAGTGGTAGCGTCGTCTAAGGTGCCGTTACTGGTGTTTGTGTAATTTGCCTGCGTAAATGTTTGGCCAAGGTGTGTAAGTATTCCCATAATGGTTTTATTGTAGCACGGCATTTGATACGCTAAGAGCATATGAGAATTCTTGATGGACGCGAATTAGCCGATTACGTAAAAGAGCGTCAACTTAAGCAGGTGCGTACTTTGCGTAACCAGTGGAAGACGATTCCTAAGCTTGCTATTGTGATTGCTAGTGAAGATGTCGTTATTGATACGTTTGTGCGCCTAAAGCAGTCTTATGGCGAAGATATTACTATTGAAGTGCAGGTCCTACGGGTGAAGCAGTCGGAAGTTCGCGAGACAATCGAGGAATTAAACAACAACCCTTTAATTCATGGAATTATTATTCAATTACCACTCACTGACCCATCTGAAACAGATGAACTTGTCGGTTTGATTAAACCAGCGAAAGACGTTGACGGGCTAGGTAAGAGCGGTACGTATATTTCGGCTACAGCGACTGCCATTGATTGGTTGGTGGCTGGGTACAACGTTACGTTAAAAGAGCGCATTATTGCGATTGTAGGCCAGGGCCGTTTAGTGGGAGCGCCACTGGCTGACCTATGGCGTAAAGGTGGACTTACTGTCGTGACTTACGACGACACAACTATTGATTTGCAATCTGAGCTCCGTAAAGCTGACATTATTGTTTCTGCGACTGGCGTTCCAGGCCTCATTACGTCACAGATGATTTCACCAGGAAAAGTTGTTGTCGATGCCGGAACCGCATCGGAAAACGGTGTATTGGTTGGTGACATCGCCGAAGATGTTCGCGAACGAAACGATTTAACAATTACTCCAGTACGTGGCGGTGTTGGTCCGTTAACGATTGCAGCGTTGTTCGATAATGTTATTCAAGCAGCAAGCGCTGCTAACAAAAGCTAAGCAGTTTTTGCGAGTGCGTCTTTAACGCGCTGTACGACTTGCCGTGGAGTTAGCTCGGCTTTCACAATATAGCTATCAATCCCAAGGCCGCGAATTGTCTTCGGAGCTTCTTCTTCGCCTAGGTTGGTTAAAATTATCACTGGGATATCTTTGCCCCAAGGGCTTTTACGAATAATGTGGAGCGCTTCATCACCGGTCATTTCAGGCATTTGAAGGTCCATAAGAATCAAGTCGGGCACATACTCCTCAACAAGTGCAACGCCGTGCGCTCCGTTACTAGCGAGCTGTACATCGAAACCGTCAGCCTCGAACTTCATTCGGTACATTTGGCTGATAACTGGGTCGTCTTCGATGATGGCAATTTTGGTCATTTTAGTCCTATTTATATATTAGTAGTGTAGCATACGTTAATTTAGCCTGAAAAGTTGTAACTAAGGAACTATAGCCGTTAAGTGCTTGACATTTAAATACAATTATGACAAAATGTGGTTAATTAAAGCAATAAACAAAGTATTTTTTCACCATGTCATCCGCAGGCAATAAGTTTATAACAAACGCAGAAGCAGTCCCAGTCATCGAGAGTGATGCTTTTGTTAATAATCAACAAAATCGATTTGCTATTGGCGTGTTTAGTGCAGAGGATATTATGAGCAATCGTAAAGACCCGATCGTAGAGGCGTATCTAAAACTTCGTGCAAATGTATACATAGATCAGACGGGGATGCTGCCAGCATCTGCTAGACGATCCGATGGACTTGAGATTGATTCAGACGACGAGAGGTCGACCCATTTCGTAGTAATGGAAAATAGGATAGGGAAGTCTGCTATTTTTGCTTGCATGAGGCTGATTGAGAAAACAGATGAATATAGCAGCAATCTTCCAGTTGAAGACTATTTCCGGGAAGAATTTGTCGATAATCCAGTGTCTATAGACAGTATTGAAACATCTAGGTTTATCGTTCGCCACGACGATGCAGCAGCGCGCCAAGAGGCGAAGGTACGATTGGTAACTACGGGTTTAATATACGCGATGAATCATAACCTTGACCCTATATATGCGGTCGTAGAGCCAGAATTCGAACGAGACCTGCGTGCGATGCGGCTTCCTGTTGAGCGACTTGCGGAACCTAAGCTCGTATCGGAATATAACGATGACAACGTAGCGATCGTCATAGGTAATCGCCTTCGTGCTTTACAGCTGCGCAAGAAGAGTGCCGAGCCTGTCGTTTTGCCACTTGGAAGGCTCGATTTTTGGGGTGATACTGAACTGAGCGACGACACCGAGGCGGTATATGGCTCTTAGCAATCCCGAGGCGTACCATCGAAATTATGGCTTTTGGAATGAACCTACTCAAGAGGGTCTTTCGAACAAAAAAGTACTAATTGGTGGCGTTGGTGGTGATGGATTCCAGCTTGGAGTTAAGCTTGCAATGATGGGCGTAGAGCGATTTGGCGCTGCGGACCCTGAAGTGTTTGAAATTGAAAACTCGAACCGTGTTTTTGGTGCAACGACCGCAAACAATGGCCGTTATAAGGCAGAAGTTTTCAAGGAAACAATTCAGGCAATTCGGCCAAACGCAAAAGTCGACATATATTTAGACGGCGTTACTGAAGACAACGTGGAAGAGATGATGCATGATGCAGATCTCTCGCTCGACGAGACCGAGTTAACTTACCTTAATGTTGGAACAATGTTTGCAAGGGAAGCTCGAAAAAGGGAAATTCCTAATTTATTAGTCATGAATATCGGTTTTGCAAGCATCGCTACGTCATTCGATCCGCATAGCAAATATACTTTTGAAAAAATGATGGGTATTCCTAAAGATATGCCGCTGGATGAAGTTGCTGATATGTCTGTCGATTTTAGTCGAGTTCTCCCGTATGTTCCAAATTATGCAGACCTTTCAACCCTCTTTGCTGTTCAAGAAGGAGCGTCATTACCTTCAATTAGTCCAGGTGTTGATATCGCCTCTGCATTAGGGTCAACAGAAGCATTCTTGCATTTGACTGCCGGTATCAACAAAAGGGCAAGGCAGCCGACCTGGTCTCCAAAATTCCGCTACATGGATGCTTATAATGGGAAAAGTGGCACCATCAATTTCCCTAGGGTTTCTCATTATCTTGGCCTTGCCGCTATGGCATCACGGTCGCAGATGGGCCTGAACCCACGTGCAAGCTATCGTCAAGCAGAGCGCGACGCTCGATCTTAGTTTAAAATAACCATAAAATTTATTCATAAGCATGTATAATTCATATGTATGATAGACGTGTATCTTGTGGTCGAGATAATAATTGTTGTTGGCTTGTTATCTCTTGCTGCGGTGAGCTTAATAAAGGGCGGCTACAAAATATCAATTAACCGTCTTTTTGCCGCATTCAGCCTTCTCGTCTCGATTTGGATAATTTCAAACAACATTAGTAATGACGTCTCTCTACCTAGCCAGGTGGCCCTTTATGCCGATTATGTCGTATTTGCTTCGAGTTTTGGTGTGGCTGTTTTATTAATGCAGTTTATCGCTAAGCTTGCAGGCGTGCGTAAGCTTGAAGTATTTATTAACCGCATATTACTTTTTTTGTGGGCAATCTGTATAGTCTCTGCGAGCCCACTTGTTGTTGCCGGCGTTGAAAGACAGGGCGATGTTTACGCTGTACTCTTTGGACCGCTTATCTGGCTGTATGCGCTAGGTCTTTTTGTAACGATTATACTTATTGTGACTGGATTGATTTACGGACTGCGTAATACTCGGGGTGTCCAGAGACGACAGCTCGAAACCTTAACTATTGGGATTGGTATAGCCCTGCCACTGATAGTATTACTGTCATTTGTTTGGCCTTCTGTTACGGGTGAGTTCGAAGTGACTGAGTTTGGCATATTACCAATGATTGTAATTGTTGTTTGCCTGTATTACAGCGTTGTGCGATACCGACTTTTTGACATACGCCTTGCTGCCGTGCGCACGGCCACTTACGTATTCTCTCTTTTGACACTCGCCTTAATATACTATGGAGCTGCTTACTTTTTTTCTAGTATTGTCCTTCGGACCGAGGTGAGTAATACTATTAGCTTTAGCCCCGTCAACATTATATTAACGCTGCTTCTCGCATTTATTTTTCAACCCGTAAAACGTTTTTTTGATAAGGTGACAAACTTTTTGTTTTATAGGGACGTATATAGTGAGGGCGAATTCCTTGCTAGGTTTAGCCGTAAAATTAGCACCATGACCGATTTGAATCACCTCTTGAGTTTTGCTTCGAGTGAAATAGCGACCACTCTGAAAGCAAGTTACGGTTCGTTTTTGATTTACCGAGGTGGTGACAAGCTTACGTCAACACCGACAGATAGGCTCAAGAGGTTGCCTATTGGTGATGCGCGAGAACTGGACGCGTACGTCGAAGGTCATGACGGCAGTATTGTCATCACTGACTCAATGGTAGATCCGGAGATGAAGAGAATTAAGAGATTATTGTTGAGCCATAAAATTGCCTTAGCCTTGCCGATTATGCAAAAATCATCCGTCATGGGCTATTTATTTCTTGGTGAGCACCTCGGCTCTCGTTACACATTACGTGATATTAAGACGCTCGAAACCATTCGAGATGAGCTGACTATATCTATTCAGAATGCTTTATCAATTCAAGCCGTAAAAGAGCTGAACGAAACACTGCAACAGCGTATTGACGCTGCAACGAAAGAACTGCGCGCGAGTAACGCCCAGCTACAGCGTCTCGATGAAGTAAAGGATGATTTCATTAGTATGGCTAGCCATCAGCTTAGAACGCCTCTCACTAGCATCAAAGGATACCTATCAATGCTCATAGAGGGGGATATTGGCAAGGTTACGCCTCAGCAAAAACATGTTCTTACAGAAGCGTTTACGGGTAGTGAGCGGATGGTTCGGCTTATTAGTGATTTTTTGAATGTATCCCGCCTTCAAACAGGTAAGTTCGTGATTGAAAAGCAGCCAGTTGACCTGGCCCGTTTGGTGCAAGAACAAGTTGAAGCCCTTACGCAGACCGCTGCCGCACGAGGTATGGAATTTGTTTACAAAAGCCCCAAAGATATCCCAAGGTTTGAAATTGATGAAAACAAAATCCAGCAAGTCGTGATGAACTTCTCTGACAACGCAATCTATTATTCGAAGGACAACGATAAGATAACCGTCACGCTCAAAAAAGTTCCTGGCTGGGTTGAGTTTGTCGTTAAAGATAACGGTATTGGCGTGCCCGAAGCCGAGCGCGCGAGCCTGTTCAACAAGTTCTTTCGCGCTAGTAATGCTAAAAGGGCTCGCCCGGACGGTACGGGTGTCGGTCTCTTCCTAGCTAAAAAGGTCATCGATGCACACGACGGTGAGATTATTTTCGAATCAAAAGAAGGCAAAGGAAGTTCCTTTGGGTTTAGGTTACCGTTACCGAAAGATGCTAAAAACTAATTCGTAGAGATACGAACAAGTTCAATTATGAGCCAAATGATGACTGCAATAACTGCAGTAGCAATTAAGACTGGTTTAGCAATTCGTTTGTGGTCAAACCACCATTGTCCGATAGGGTTGCGATTAACTGCTGAGATTCGAGTCAGGATTGGTCGGTCAATTGCGGCATCAACACCACGGTAGGGTTTGTTGCGTTTCTTCTTTTGTTTATTCGCCATAGAACCAGTATAACAATAAAACAGGATACCAAAAACCCCGCCTTTTTAGGGGCGGGGTTTAAGGTTAGTTCTGAATCGCTTCAGTAGATTGAGCGGTCAGACTCTTAGAGACCAAGGCCACGACGGCTGGCAACGTAGTAAGCTACGCCGGCAACGATCGAACCAAGACCAAGTACGGCAACAATGTTTTCGCCTGCACCAGTTTGTGGAAGTTCTGGTGGTGTTTCTACCACTGGAGTTTCAGCACATTTAGTGAGGTCTTTAGTGTATTTAGAATCGTTAAAGTCAGCTTTGTTGATTGTTACAATTTCTTTAGTAGCAATTTCACAAACAGTGATTTTTTCAGGAGCAACAGTCTTACAGTCGTTTAAGTTCTTTGAGTGCTTTTTAGCGTCAAAGTTCTTTTCGTTGATAGTAATGATTGTCTTAGTTGAAAGTTCACAAACTTTGATGTTCTTTACAACTGGTGGAGTACAGTCTTTGTCGACTGTGACAGTTGCGGTGTCTTCTTTGTATCCAGCGGATGTAGTTGCACGAACAAGGTTCTTGAGTGTGTTTGTACCACAGGCAAGAGCGGCTTTGTCGGCTACCTTAGCGCTAAACTTGAAGAATACGTTACCCTTTGGTTGGTATGAACCAGCGTTGTAGCCAGTTGTAGTAATACCGTCCTTAGCTTCTGCGTATACTCCCTTTGTAGTTTCGTTCGCAATGAGTGAGCTACCAGCAACGTAAGTTACGTTCTTAGGAAGCTTGTCTTGAAGTGAAACGTTGTCTAGTTGAGTTGTACCAGTGTTCTGGAAAGTAACTCGGTATTGAACAGTGCTACCTGGAGTGGCCTTTGTAGTACCATCAACCCAAGTTTTTCCGTCAGTACTTACTTCTTTTTTAATTGTGAAGTTAGGTTGGTCAACACGGAACTTGAAAGTTACGTAGCCTGAGTATTTGTTACAACCAGGGATTGTACCGTCAAGGGCTTCGTAACCAAGTTTTGCACCAGTAGTGAAGAGGCTGTCAGGAAGTGACTGTCCCTTTACTGCGCCGTTGCTACTTGCAACAGTTGCAGAACCAGAAACGTAACGTAACGCAACGGCACCGTTTGATGTGTTCTTTCCGTAAGCTTCGTCGTATACAGTGCCAGGATTTGCGTTTGAAGCAGAAATGTTACCGGTAAGGGCAGCATTTACGCCAGCATTAACAACACCAGGAAGTTCCATACGAAGTTTGGTGTTTTTGGCAATGCCAACACCGCTTTCATTTAGGCTAGTTGCAGCGTTGTTGTGGTAATACACAGATACTGAGTAAACTTTACCAGGGGTCAAGTTTACGTTGTCAGTGTAGTTGTCGTTTGTTCCGTCTTCTTTAATACGAACAAAGTTTCGCTCGTCGCCAACGTCAGGGTTGTCGGTGATTGAGTTAAAAGTTACGTATGTCGCAGGTTTTGCGAATGTGAACGTTGGTCGGTCTGGGCCCCAGGCAAAAGCAGCAGTTGGAACGATGATTGCAGCTGCAATCATAATAGCGACAGCGCTGAAACGCTTTGGTGCGCGACGGATGAGTGAAGTTAGTTTACTCATAATTTCTCCATTTCTTGATTCATCTCGCAGATAAAATCAAAATTAATAATTTATTGTACATTAGGTGTCGAATTAACATTGTTGCCAGTTTGTTAAATTACGTTACAAATCAGATCGTTACAATGTGCATGTCCTCCGAAAAGGACACGCACGAGTGGATACTCACAGGACAAAAATCAACTAAGGTTAACTAAATAACGCTATAGGACTCCTTTTCTGGAAAGCTATTAGAGGTGGGGTAGTGGGCGCGCTGCTTCAAAAACAGCGCGCCCACTAGGGGGACTAATCGACGGGCGTCACATCTGCAGGTCCCTCATCAGAGGGGGCTGCGTCCGTGGGTGCTTCATCGACAGGCGTCACGTCGGCGGGTGCCTCATCAGAGGACGTCGCGTTCATGGGTGCCTCATCCGGAGGCGTCACAATTTCTGTGTCGCCGTTGGTACCACCGGTGTCGTCGTTGGTGACCTCAGGGTCAACAACATCGTCGGTGGTGTCGGACAGGTCCACGGGGGGCTCGGCGGGCTCTTCAGTCGGTTCGACTTCAGGTTCCTCCGGCTCCGGGGGGCCAGGTACGTCCGGTTCCTCTACGGGGTCAGGCACAGTCACTTCGTCCGGCTTTACAGCGGTGGCGTCGGGGGCTGTGATGACTCCTACGGGGAGGTCCGGGGTGGTGTCGCCCGTCTCGGTATCAGCCGGAACGGGGTTGTCGGTGACGTTGCCGTCCACTTCTCCGGATTCCTGCTGGTCCTCGGATTCGTGTTCGGTTGTCGGCTCGCCAGCAGGCAGCGGGACCGTACCAGGTACGGGGGTCGGGCTGTCTGCGGGGTCCTTCGAGTCATCCGGGGTCGGCGTCGGTGTAGGCGTCGGGGTCGGAGTCGGCGTAGGCGTGGGAGTCGGCGTCGGGGTGGGG